>Ga0209425_10002064_pt1 | contig 22839 bp, 20 predicted proteins | sample COG_05_FD_184749 | JGI IMG/M metagenome (GOLD analysis project Ga0209425, IMG submission 184749) | Pelagic Microbial community sample from North Sea - COGITO 998_met_05 (SPAdes) (version 2) | ecosystem: Environmental > Aquatic > Marine > Neritic zone/Coastal water | place: Helgoland, sampling...
ATCAAGCGCTATCTGCTAAAGTCATGAAATCAATAGTTGAGACCAATCCTGATAAAATAGAAAATCTTAATGATGAAAATAAGGATAACTTAATATCTCAAACTATTGAAGCAGCAAAAAATCAAGCAGAAGGTACTTCTTCAGATGAGTTAGATCTTTCTAATACCATAGCTGAAATTGTTACAAATTCTGATACTGGAACAGCAGCAAAAGTTTTAGAATCTTTAGAAGAAGCATCAAATGATAGCGACTCAAAATTATCATTAAGAGTAGTTTCAAATTTAACTAAACAAGAAAATTATGAAGAAAAAATGGAAATCCTCTCAGTTACTTCATCAGTTGTTGAGCAAAGTATAAATACACTAATAGAAAAAGCAGTTGAAGATGCCTCATCTGAAGAAGATCTAGAGTTAGTAACAGATATAGTTGAAAATAGTAAGGGGACAATAGGAGATAAAATAGTTAACAGTGCAAATAAAAGTGAAGAAAGTAAGAAAAAAATCACTGAAATAATTGTTAATGTTGTTGAAAAAAATCCTGAAAAGGCTGTTGAAATTATAGAAAAAAATAAAAATACTAACACAGTGCTAGAGACCATAAAAACAAAAATAGAAAATAATGAAACAGTTACCACAGATGATTTTGAAGAAGTTTTTGATACAAATGTTTCACCTAATTAAATATGCAAATTTCAAAAAATAAGAAATATCAGTATTTATTTTTTTTTATTTTAACAATTTATACAATTTTTAATGGTGGAAACTCTAATATATCAATTCAAATTAATTTTATCTTAGTAAGTTTTTTATTTTTATTATGTCTCAAAGATAAAAATTATAATCTGCATTTAATAAATTTTTTTAAAGTTAATAAAAAATCGATATTCATTTATACAATATTTATTTTTTATTTATTATTTCAAATATTTCCTTTACCATTAGAAATTCTTAAAATATTTTCACCAGAAAAGTTTAAAATTATAGGTAAACTTGATGGTGAGATTTTAAATTCTTCAATTAGTTTAACTCCATCAAATTCTTTTTTTCAAATATTAAATTATATAACATTACTAATTGTTATTTTTATTATAAATATGATTTTTTATACAGATAGGCATAAAAATAGATTTTACTTATTTTTGTCTTTTTTAGGATTTGTAACTTCAATAATTGCAATAACTTTTTATCTCAATGGGAATCCAGATATATTAATATTTAAAAATTCATTTTATAAAAATGCTTCAACTGGTTTTTTTATAAACAGAACTATTTTTGCTGTATTTTTACTATTTACATTAATTTCGTCTTTAGAAGTTCTTAGAAATTTAAATGAATATTCCAGTAAGAAAAAAAATAATTTTTTTTTAAAGATTTACGTGAGATTGTTTGTAATATTTATAACAATTGGAATAATTACTAGTTTTTCAAGAATTGGAAATTTTCTTTTTTTAATAACAATATTGTCATATTTCTTTAAGGAATATTATTTTAACAAAACTGAAAATAGTTCATTCAAATACATAATTATATTAATTTTGTTGCTTGATATACTAATTTTAGGATTTTATTTTGGAGGTTCAAAAATTATAGATAGATTTTATTTTTTAAACGATGAATTTGCCGAAATATATTTAGACAATTGGAGTTTAAGCAGAATAGATATAATTAAATTTAGTATAATCCAATTAAAAAATTTTTTATTATTTGGATATGGTACTGGAGGTTTTGAGATCTTATTTCAAATTAATCATACAGATCTTGGTATTCAATATGCGGATCATGCACATTCTGATTTGTTTGAATTTATAGGTGAGTTTGGTTTATTTGGAACTATATTATTATTGCTATCTTTGTTGAGTTTTTTTATTTGTAAAAATTCTTACTCATTTATAAATTTAATTCTAATGAGCTACATAATAATTATATTAATTTTCGATTTTTCTATGCATATTCCACTTATTCTGTTGTTGCTGACTATATTTTTAAATTTGAACAAAAAAAATTTTAATTAATTTTATGGTTCCTTATATGTTTCTAAACCATTATTAATTATTGGATTATAAGACTTAAATAAATTTGTTTGTGGCAATAATAAACTTATAACTCTATTCCATTTTACAATTTCTGTTGGTGGAATAAAAATTATATCTCTTTCCTGTAATAAAAACTTTCTACCTGCAATTAGATTAACTGGATTCTTAATATCTAATTGAAAAACATCTACATCTAAGAATGAAGTATATTTTTCTCTTATCACATAAACTTTTTTAGCATTTGCTGTTAATTGATTTAAACCACTGGTTGAAATAAGCTCTGTCAAAGAGTAATCCATATTTGGGAAATAAATACCTGGTTTAGAAACTTCTCCAAATACGTGTATTGCATCAGAATTTCTATCTATAAATATAACATCATCTTTTTTTAAATAAAAATTTTCTTTTTCATCACTGTTTTGAAAAGCATTTAATAAATCAATTTTATAAACTTTATTGTCTCTTCTTAAAAGACCTTTAGTCCCATAAAGTTTATCTGCAGCACTTGGATTAAAGTTTGCTTGAATAGCAGCTTCAATTAATTTTATTGGTTTTTGATTTAAGTTAATCGTTATTTGATTTCTAACTGCGCCAACGATATAAACTTTACTACTATTAAACTCTTCTATATTAATTTGAAGATCAGGATTTTTATAAAAATTCTGTATTACTTGTAATAAAATGTTTTGGGCTTCATTTAAAGTTAAATCATTTAATTTCACTTTTCCAATAAATGGCAAATCAATCATTCCTTCTTGATCTATCAAATATTTTCCATCTAAATCATCTGTATCTGTTAAATCTATAGAAATTGAGTCTGCTGCTCCTAATATGTATTCATACTTATAATCATAAATATCTGCAAATGTTTTTACTTTAAAATCTAGTTCATCAATCTTATCTTTATTAAACTTATTTAATTCTACATCACTAAGTGAATTTATTTTTATTATATTAATTCCAACGTCATCAATTGAATAATCACTAGATATAATTTTCGAATTAGAGCTTTTATTAGATGGGTTGTTAATAATACCAGGTAATGACACACAGCCACTCAAAATAATTGAAAGGACAATAAAAATTTTAAAATTATTTTTTAAAAAGATCATTAAATAAACTTTATAATATTTTTAATTTTACGGTAAATTAATAAGTAAAAAATAATAGTTTTTCACATTTTTTTGATATTTAAAGGCCTATTTATTGAAATTTTAAGATAAAAGAAATAAATATTTAAACAATATGATTGAAAGAATAAATTCTATTTTAGATATATTTGATGTAGGCGATCTTAAATTTTTTTTTCTAGTTGCTAAGAAAAATATAAAAAATTTAATTTTGTTATCATTAATTGTTTCAATTTTAGCTTTATTTATATCTTTGAATCAGCAAAAAAAATATCTCAGTAAAGGTATAATTGTCATAGAAGCAGATGGAAATAATATTGTAAACATTGAAGAAGTTTATTCATTTGAGTCTCGTATGAATAGGATAAATAACCAAATGGCTATTTTAAAAAGTGATGAAGTTTTAGAGTATATAGTAAAAGATAAGAAAAATTCAGTTCAATTTAAAAATCTTTATTCTAATAATGAATTTAATTTCTTACAAAGAATTCTTAAGAAAAAAGAAAATTTAGATAATATTTTTTTAAAAAAAGTTTTAACAGAGAATTTTAAAGTAAAGAATTTACCAAGTAGTGATGTTTTGGAGTTATCTTTTACATCTAATAACCCTAAACTTTCACAATTGGCATTAAAATTAATTATAGATTCTTATCAAAGATATGAAATCGATAGTAAAATTAAAATAACTAATTACGCAAATAAAAAGATAACAGAAAGATTGCAAGATCTAGTATCGCAAATGGATGTCGCCCAAAAAAAACTATCTAATTATAAAAGAGAAAATAATTTGGTCGACACCGGAAATGTTAAAGAATTAAAAATTAAAGAGATACAGTCAATATCAGATAGAATAATTGAAGCTAAGCAAAATTATCAAAAACAGCAAAATGATTTACTTTCAATAAAAGTTGCAGATGGAGATATAGATGCACTTTTAGCTATCGATGATCTTCGCTCTAGAGAAGAAATATCGAATATTAAAAATACTTTAAATGCTAATGAAAGTAATATGGAGTCATTATCACTTATTTATACGGATAAACATCCAAAGATAATTCAAGCGAAAGATCAAAATTTGAATTTAAAAAGTCAGTTGAGTGAAATTTTAGATGACAACATCCAGCAAAAAGCTTTTCAACTAAGCAATATAAATAATTTTATAAAATTATCAGAGGAAGAACTTCAAAAAGTTACTGATGAACTAAGAGTGCTTGAAGAAAAAGAGTCTGGAATGTTAAAATATATTAGAGAGTTTGAAAGTAGCAGAAAATTATATGAAATTTTTTTGCAGAGAGTAAAAGAAACAAACGAAGCACAAAACTTGCAGGTATCAAAATTAAAAACAATTGAAAGTCCAAATTTGCCGACTTCCCATTTTTATCCAAAACCCAAAAAAAATTTTGTATTAGCATTTTTAATTTCATTTTTAATTATTTATGGATTGTTATATTTGAGAGAAATGAATTCTTCAGTCATTAAAAGTCCTGAAGCAATTGACTCATTAAATATTCCACAAATTGGTATATTGCCTAGAGTAGAAGAATTAAAAAGAGGATTTCATATACTGCAAATGTTTGTTGAAGATGGAGCATCCAGTTTCTCTGAGGCAATAAGATCTTCAAGAGCCATTATAGAGTCAAAGTTCGAAAAAAATAAAAGTTATATGGTAACTTCATCAAATCCATCCGAGGGAAAAACCACATATGCTTTTAACTTGGCCTTATCTTTGGAAAAATCCAACAAAGTGTTATTCATTGAAGCGGACATAAGAAGGCCATCGGTTTTAAATGGTTTTTATCAATTTGACAGACAAATCCTAGGTTTAGGTGAAATAATTTCAGGTTCTGCAAACTTAAATGATGCAATTTTTAAAGTTCCTGGAACTGAATTAGACATCATAACGTCAGGAGAAAAAAGATTTGATATGTCAGACATAGTTAGCAAAGATCAAATTAAAAAATTTTTAGATGTATTAAAATTAGAGTACGATTACGTCATCATAGACTCGCCTCCAGTCCAGCCAGTTTCAGATACTTTAATTTTAACCCAGTCTTCAGATTATAACTTATTTGTAATTAGATCTGAGGAAACAAGGACAGCATCTTTTATGTCTTCAATTAAAAAAATACAAAATGTAGGCGCAAAAATTAATGGTATTATTATAAATGATCTTGATACATCTAAAGACAGTTACTATAGTTATTATTATAGTTATACAACAGATTATTACACAAAAAGTTAATAATGTTTAAATTGGAAAAAGTTTTTCAAAATGATGATAGTGGATATTATTTTTTTATTAATTTAATAAAATCATTAACAATATTAGGGTCAATTTATGTTTTTTCAATTTTAGAAAAAAATTCTATATATGAATTATTAAACTATAAAATATTTTTAAATTCAAAATATTTTTTATACTCATTTTTAATTTCAATTTTATATTTTTTTATTTCATTTAACTTTAAAAAAAAGGAATATAAAAAAAATTTCATATCATTTTTAAAAGAGGATATTCTCAATATTACAATTAGTCATGTAATTTTATTTTTTCTTTTCTTTATTTTAAATATAAATTTTGAAATAAATATTAATATTCTTTATTTGTGTGTTTACTTAACAAGTATCTTTATAATTTTAAAATTGTACTTTAATAATTTGTATAATCGATTGATCGAAAAAAATATAATTCAAAAAAATATTATGTTAGTTGGCACATATTCAGAAATAAAAAAGATTTTAAATGAAAAATTTGATAAAATAATAGTTTTTAAATGTTGTTTAATTATTGATTACAAAAATCTAGACTTAAGATATATTCGAAGTGAGTTCAAATTTCCTATATTTAATGAAGGCGATGATATAAGATCTATTTTAGAGTATCATTCTCTAGGACAAATTTGGATTCTCAATGGTAATAATAAAATTAAAGAAAAATCATTTAGTAAGATTATACAGTATTCTGTTGATACACTAAATGTTAGTTTAGAGACCAAAGTTAATTTAAAAGGTAAAAAACTTTTAGGTAATAAATTTGATTATGATTTTTACGAATTTTCAAGATTTTATGGAATAAGATTATTTTTAAAAATTTTAATTGATAAAATTTTATCTATATTATTTTTAATTATATCTGGACCAATTTTATTATTTTTTTCAATAGCCATATATATCGAAGATGGTTTTCCAATATTGTTTACACAAAATAGAACTGGTTGGGATGGTAGAAGATTTAAAATTTTTAAATTAAGATCATTAAAAAAAATTAATTTTGATAAAACTATACAGGTAACCAAAGATGACTCAAGATTATTAAAGATAGGAAAAACTATAAGACGTTATAGTATTGATGAGTTACCTCAATTTTTTAATGTATTAAACGGTGATATGTCAATAGTAGGTCCACGTCCACATATGGTTGAACATGACATTCATTATTCATCCATATTCTCTAATTTTTTAAAAAGACACAAATGTAATCCAGGATTAACAGGCTGGGCTCAAGTAAATGGATTAAGAGGAGCGACACCAGATCCAGATATTATGAAACGAAGAATGGAATTTGATTTATGGTACTTAAATAATTGGTCAATTCTATTAGATTTTTACATTATCTTTAAAACTTTTTATGCTCTTATTAAATATAAGGGTGATTAAATTATTAAAATGATAATTTATAAATTAATTCACTTTTTTGGATTTGTTACGTCTTATTTTGATTTTAAATTTTTCTACAATCTAAATAAGATTATTGCATTTTTTATTCATAAAAAAAAAAATGAGAAGCTAAAACTAAATTCAGATACATATTTTAGCTTTTTACTAAAAGATCCTTATTATAATAGACTGATTTATCCTAAATTTAAATATGAGCCTGAGGTAGAATATATATTAAGAAAATTAAAAAAAATAAATTTTTTATTCATCGACGCAGGTGCTAATTATGGTTATTGGAGTGTATTAGTATCATCAAAAGAATTTAATAAAAAAAAAGTCATTGCACTTGAACCTCTTAAATCTAATTTTACTTTTCTTAAAAAAAATCAAACTTACAATAAGAACAGATTTAAAATTTTGAATATAGGAGTGGGTGAAAGAAAAAAAAAAACAAAAATATTTTATAATAATAAAACTTCAAATGTTGGCGCATCTATTTTAAATGATGGTAAAAAAAAATATTCAGAAACAATAAAAATAGATAAAATTGACAATATACTTTCAAAAAGAAGAGAAAAAAAATTTGTGATAAAATTAGATGTTGAAGGTAATGAAATTAATACATTAATTGGTTCAAAAAAAATTTTAAAAAAAAATTGTTTAATAGTTTATGAAGATCATGGCAATGATAATCTACATTTAAACACTAAATATTTATGGAAAAAAAAATATTCCATATATTACAGTGATGGAAAAAATATTTCAAAAATTGATAAATTAAATGAATTGAATGATATAAAAAGAATTAAACATAAAGGATATAACTTTATAGCAACAAAGTCATCCTTATTTAAAAAAAAACTTATATAACAATTATACAATGAAAATAATCAAAAAAATTGATAATGATAAAAATAAAATTTTAATCTACAAAATAAAAAATAAAAAATATGTTGATAAAATATTTAATAATAAAAATTTAGAATATTTAAAAAGAGAAGTATTAGGTTACAAATTTTTTAAAAAAAATAACTATTTTAATATACCCAAATTTTATTCATTCAGAATCAAAGATAAATCAAATAAAATTACAATACAATTTATTGATGGAAAAAAAGTAAAAATTACCGATCTAAACAAAATTTATAAAAGAAAAATTTTTGTTAAAAAAAAAATTATGATTGAAAAATATATTTTAGATTTAATAAAAATTTATAAAATTCAAATAAATAACCCTCTTATAAAAAAGTTAATTCAAAATAACTCTTTAATTAAAAGAAAGGTCTTTGTTACAATGACACATGGTGATTTTGTTCATTATAATTGTCTTATGAGAAATAAAATCTATTATGTATTTGATTTTGAAAAGTATAGAGAAAGGATAGTTGTTTTTGATTGTTTAAACTGGTTTGTACATCCTTTATTGTTAAAATACTTTAAATTTTTTACGCCTCAAAATAAAAATTTAATAATAAAAATTCTAAATAATATTTCTTTAAAATTTTTTAATTTTATTATAATGAAATTTACTCAAAAATTTTTTTATAATTATAAAATTGATAAAAATTTTTTTAATCTTTATTATTTATTATTTTTAATTGAAAAAATATTAATTATTCAAAAAGATATAAGTTATGTTAGTGACAAAAAAGAAAAAATAAACGCTTATAAACAAATAAAAATTTTAAAATTTATTTATCAAAATTTACAAAATAATTAAAAATTTATTTTATTAATTTGATTTTTTTTCTTTAAATGTAAATTTCTAATAAATTGAGAAATATAATGCATTAGTGTTAGGTGACAATCTTCAACAATCCCAAAATTATTCAAATCAATATTAATATTATGGTCTGATAATTTTCTTAATTTACCCCCATTAAATCCTGTAAAAGATATAATTTTAATTTTCTTTTTTTTGGCAACTTTTACACATTTGATTATATTTTTACTTGAACCTGAAACAGAAAATGCAAATAATACATCTCCCGATGCACCCAATTTATTTAATTGATATGAAAATATATCATCATACGAAATATCATTTGCTATTGCTGTAACAAGAGTTGTATTAGAACTTAATGATAAAACTTTAATATTTAGATTAGTATTAGTGCAACTTCCTTTTAAAAAATCACAACTCAAGTGCTCAGCTGTTGCAGCTGAACCTCCGTTACCACAAGAAAAAAAATTATTACCTTTTTTAATTACAGTTAGAATATCTTTAATTAAAAGGTTTAACTTTTTTTGATCAATTTTTTTTAAAAGAATATTTTTTGTTTCAATATAGTCTTTAAAATATTTACTACTATCTTTGTATGTTTTAGAAGGAAAATTAATAATTTTTTTCATTATTGGATTATAAATAGTAAAATAATACTCTTATACATTTTTTTTAACAAATTGCATAAATAATTTTTTAATTACATATCTTGGAGAAAGCATAAAGGACAATATTAAAAAAAATAGAAAGTGAAAAATTTTTTTTTCAATAAATGAGTACCCTGAAATTTTATAATTTGTCATTGCAAGATCATGAATTTGTCTTGAAAATCTGTAACTAAAACTTTTCCAAATCTTTTTATTAAATTCTTCGTTGCTTATTTCTTTTTGACCATTTCTTCTTTGTCGCATATTATAATTTATAAAATGTGTTGCTTGTCTCTGTACCATAGAATGTTTAACACTATAAGAGTTTGCGTGAATTCTATAATAATAAAGTGGTAGATTTATTGATTGAATAATATAATTTTTCTCAGCTATTTTGTAGTATAAATCTAAATCATATGCAAAAGTACGATCAAGATATCCTCCTACACTAAATAATGCCTCTTTTTTAATAATTGAACTTGGATCAATTATTCCATAGCCCTCATTATTTGAATGAAGCTTATTAAACTCTTTTATACTAATTGGACCAGAATAAAAATTAGCAATAATCTTATTGTTTGCATTTATATATTTTCCATAGGTAGAAACTACTCCAAGATTTCTGATTTTAGATTTATTTATATAATTTATCTGATTTTCTAATCTTTCAGGATGACATTCATCATCTGCATCCATTAAAGCAATCCATTCATATTTTGCTTTTTTAATACCTGTCATTCTTCCTATTGATGGTTTTTCATTATTCGAATTTTTAATAATCTTTATTCTATTGTCATCTTTTGCTAAATCTTCTAATATTTGCTGAGTATTATCTCTTGAATCATTATTTATGATAATAAATTCAAAATTTTTAAAAGTTTGATTTGTAATACTTTTAGCTGCTCTAGTTAGATAATTTCCACCATTTTTAACACTCATTACCACTGAGATGTAATTAATCATTACTATAAATTATTTTTTATAAAAATTTTTATCAATCTTTTTACTTATTATTAATTTTTTAAGAATATTAATTCTATTTGTTTTCTCAAGGGAACTTTTTTTATTCATAATATTTTTTTTATAAAATAATCTTAATTCTCTAGCACCATTTATTAAGTTATATTTTGGATTAAAATTTTTAAAAGTTTTGAAAATTTTTTCAAAAGAGACAATATATGTTCGTTCATCAGATTTATTATTTTTATTAATTTTAATTTTACAATTATTAAATTGCTCTTGTGCAATCTTAGCCATCTTTAAAACTTGAAAATTACCATCTTTAAAACCTAAATTAAAAGCTTGTTTAAAAATTTTTTTTCTTTCTGCAGTAAGACAAATGATAATTGCCAAGCAAACATCTTTAATATGTATAACAGGTCTCCAAGGTTTTCCATCAGATTTAATATCGATTATATCATTTATAAAGGCATTAAGAGTTAAATTATTAAACACAATATCAGATCTAAATCTTGGACTAGGTCCAAAAACTGTAGATGGTCTTAATGCACAAACTGTAAAATTTTTATCTGAAATTTTCATTAAACTTTTTTCAGCCAGCCATTTGTATTTTGCGTATGCTGTTATGGCTGTCTTTTTGGGTGCGTTTTCTTTTATAGGTTTTTTCTTTTTTGAAACTCCATACATGCTTTGCGATGATAGATATATAAATCTTTTAACACCGACAGATTTAGCTAACCTAGCCAATCTTATAGTAGCCAGGTAATTGATATCCCTTGTAAGTTTACTATTGAAGTCTCCAAGTGGATCATTTGATAAAGCTGCCAAATGTACAATAGCATCTATATTACTCAAATCTTTTTTATTTATATTCCTTATATCCTTAAAGATCTGATTAAATTTATATTTTTTTACTTTTTCAACTAAACATTGTTTAAAATAACCAATATCAAAACCAACTACATTAAATTTGTTTTTAATTAATTCAACTGAAAGTACACTGCCGATATATCCAAGATTTCCTGTTATAAGAATATTTTTAATCATATTGTCTAATTAATTTTATAATTTTTTTATTTAAACTTTCATTAACCTCAATATTCACATACTCTATATCTAATTTTTCAGCAACATCCATGTCTGATTTTTGATCACCTATATAAAAAATTTTAGAAAAATCTAATGCTAACTTTTTTTGCGCAAAAAGAAATAATCCAGGCATAGGTTTACGACAGAAACAATTATCTTCCCAATGATGTGGACAAATATATATATGATCTATTGATCCTCCAGCCTTTTTAGCCTGATCTGACATTTTAATATTTATCTTACTGACCATTTTTTTTGATACAATTCCTCTTCCTATACCTGCTTGGTTTGAAACTATTATGGTTTTAAAACCATTTTTTTTAAGTATTTTTAAAGCATTTAATGATCCTACTTTCCATACTATTTGATTAGTATTGGAAACATAGTAACCTTTTTTTGGTTTTTTATTAAGCACTCCATCTCTATCTAAAAAAATAAATTTTTTTTTCTTTAACATTTTACGTGCATGAGACAATCTTTTTAAATTTCCTACAGAACAATATTGATTAAAAGTTTTGTATGCAGATACTTTTTTAAATTGAGTTAAATTAGGAAGGATGTCTTTGCTAAAACTTAAGTTTTCAGAAAAAAAAATATTTTTGAAGATAATTTTATCAACACACATGTAACCAACATCGACATGTTTCAAATTTTTTTTCTTTCTTTCTTTATCGTAGAAAATAATATTAGAGTCTTTATCTATCTCCAAATTAGGTTTACTAAAGTTAAATAAATCTTCATAAGCAAGTAGTTGAAGAGGCTTGGTTTGTTTGTTATATCTTTTAATCATCTTTTTTATATCAATTCCACAATAATTATCTCCATATAATAGTAAAAAATTTTTGTTTAAAAGAGGAAGAGCTTTTAAAAGTCTAGCACCAGTATTAAAATTTATTGGTTGATCTAAAACTTTTATCTTAATTTTAGAAACTTTGAGTTTTTTTACAAAATCAATAATCAGATTACTTTTATAACCAGCAAGAATAATAATTTCCTTAAGTTTATTATTTTTTAATTGTTCTATAATATGTTGTAAAAATGGTTTTCCACAAACATCAACCAATGGTTTTGGTATTTTATTTGTAATAGGTCTTAATCTTTTTCCTAGACCACCTGCTAATATAACAGCTTGATTAATTGCCAATTAATTTCTCCTATTTCTTTTCATAGATTATTAAATTTTTTTTTATTAATTTTCTTAAAAAAATTAATAATATATCATTAAAAGTATCATTTTTTTTCACGTACAGAGTATTTTTACTTTGTTTTGAAGTAAATAGTAGAATACAACCTGATCTCTCAAGTATTTTCCTTTCCTTAAAAGAAAATATAAATTTGTTTTTTTTAATATACCAATTATTAATAAAATTATTTTTCTGTAGAAAATTTAAAACCCTAAATATATTTTTATTTTGAATTTTATCTTTTGTATAAATATAAATTATTAATCCAGGTTGTCTTATTAAAAAAATATTTATAAAAAAAATCAACCTTAAGAAAAGATTTAAAAAAAATTTAAATGGGTTGAAAAAAAAATATTTGATAAAAAAAATAATTTTAGACAAATTTATATAAAATTTGAATTTATTAATTTTTTTTTCTTGTAGAGATATAATAGCTTCTTTTTCAAATAAAAGTCCATTATCAAAATTTTTATTTTTATTTTTTTTGTAAAAATTAATAATTTTTTTCGTATATAATTTTATTTTTTTTTTGATATTTATATTTTGAAAAGCATGTTTATTAGAAAAATGTGAGTTTAACTGTAATATTTTAATCACATTTTCAGCTTTTTCATTTATATAAAAATATTCTTTTTTTTTATTGGCAGACATTTTGATTGAAGAAGATTTTATTATTGGTAATCCATATACAATATTGTCCCTAAAAAAGTCTAAATGTAAAACTTCATATTTATTTTTTGTATATTTGTAAAAATGGAAAGCTTCAACACTTCCATTATTATTTATAGAGTTTCTAAAATGAGTATTATGTGTTAAGGCATCCCAATTATTTTTTTTAGCAACTTTTATTAATATTTTTTTTAATTTATCTGAATCTTCGTTAGAAAAAAAATCAATATCATGACCAAAATATGGAAATTTTTCATAATTTCTGGCCAGTCCATAATGAATCTTGTTTTCATTAAATTCCTTAACTATTGATTTTGCAGTATTGGCTAGTCTAAAAGATTTTATAATCATTAAAGTATCAATATATTTTATATACCGTTATTATTTAAGATAAATACTTTTTATTTTAGTGTAATTTAAAATAAAAATGATTATCTAATCGAATCTTTAATCTTAAATTCTTTATGATTTAAATCTTTAATAGATACTAACTTAGGTTTTTTTGGCCACTTAAAATTAAAAAATTTATCATCATATCTTATTCCTTTTTCAAATTTTGGTGCGTATGATTTAGAGCAATAATAATGGACAATTGTATTATTTTCTAAAGTTAAAAAAGCATTCGCACATCCAGGCGGAATATGAATAGATTTTCTATTTTTTTCATCTAATGTAAATCCTAACCATTTACCAAATGTTGGTGATGATTTTCTAACATCAACAATTATATCGTAAATTTTTCCTTTTATGCATGATAATGTCTTGCCTTCTTGATGCTTGCCTGTTTGGTAATGAAATCCCCTTAAAGTATATTTAAGTTTATTCTCAGAAACATTTGCTTGTGTAATTTGTGAGGCAATGCCATTTTTTTTAAACTCCTCTTGACAAAAATGTCTTCTAAAAACTCCTCTCTTATCTTTAAATGAATTTGGTGAAATTACAAAAACACCATTAATTTTTTTTTTTTCAAAAATCATATATAAATTTTATGTTAATTTAAAAATTATCTTTTTTCAACCAACGATTAATATCTTGAAAAATATTTCCAGGATGCCATTTTAATTTTAGTCTAGCATTTGTATTATCACCGTAATTTGAAAAAGGTTCACCATGTCTTAATTGATGAACATCAAAATTGAGAATATTTTTATTTTTATTTAGAGAATTAGCAATTTTTTTAATTAAAGTTTTTATTGTAGTGGGTTTGCCATAACATAAATTTAATATAGTTTTATATTCTTTGGTATTATCGAGAAACTTTAAGGTTTTAATCATGCCATCAATTAATCTATCAATATAAATAAAATCTCGTTTATGTTTACAAGAGGATAGATCCATTGGTTTTTTTTCTTTTAATGACTTAATAACCTGTGGCAAAAGTTTATTTTCTGAGTCATAGGGTCCAATCGGATTAAAAATACGAATTACCACAGTTTTAATTTTTTTTGTTTCTGCTAATTGTAATGCTCTTAAAGTAGCACTTAATTTACTTAGCCCATAAGAGTTAAAAGGCGGTTGGCATGATGAATTTTCATTAACTTTTCCTTCTATATTTTTATATTCTGCGTTAGAGGTAGCTATAATTATTTTCACTCTTTTATTCTCAGAACCACTGTATAAGTTATCAATAAATTTTATGTTATTTGTGGTTGATTTTTCTAAAAAAAACCTATTATTCGATAATCCCGTAGTATCTGCTGCCATATGAAAAATATAGTTTGGCTTAGTTTTGTTAATCAAATTTTTAACATTTTCTTTGTTGGTTAGATTAATTATATAAAATTTAACTCTTAATTTTTTTAATAATTCTAGTCTAATTTTTTGGACACCTTTATATGAATTAAATTTTTTAGATAAGGTTACAAAAACTTTAAAACCACTCTTATGAAGATTTTTTATAAGATGATAACCTATAAAACAAGTTGCTCCTGTGACTAAAATATTTTTTTTTTTCATAAATTTTTTAAATATTCAAAATTACTCGTGAACCGTATGGTTCGTAATTTATTGGAATAAGTTCTAAATTACTAATTTTATTAGCAACCTGTTTTTTTTTATCACTTGGTGTAATTAAAAGCAGAAAACCACCTCCACCTGCCCCTGCAATTTTTCCACCGATAGAACCGAACTTCTTTGCAATATGATAAGTTTCATCAATAATTTTATTTGATATTTTTGAACTAAGTGATTTTTTTGTTTGCCAACTTTTATCTAAAAGTTTTCCGAGAATCTCAAAATTATCAATTTTACTTTTTTGAATTATCTTAAAAAAACTTTCACAATCCTCTACTATAGATTTAATTTTTTTTTCATTTGATGGATCTGTTAAATTTACAGAATTTAGTATATCGTCAGCACTTCTTTCAATTCCAGTCCAAAAAAGTTGAATATTATCAAATAATTTTTTTGTATCTATTACTGTCTCTAGTGATTGTGTCTGTACTCCTGAATTAGTAAAATCAAATTTATTAAGTCCTCCAAAAGCTGCAGCATATTGATCCTGCTTGCCAATTGGTGATTTCATTATTTCTATTTCAATATGACATGCTACTTCTGCCAGTTTACCTGAACTAACTTTCTGTCCAGTATAAGCGTATAATGCATTTAGTAGTCCAATTGTAAATGCACTAGATGAACCCAAACCACTCTTAGCCGGAATATCTGCTACAGTTGAGATATATAATGGATCTTTAATTTTAAAGTAACTTAAGCATTCTCTAATTATATTATTTTTGATATTTTTAATGGAATCTAAATTTTCTGAGTACTGATAATTTAATCTATACTTTTCATCAAATAAATTCCCATGAGTTTTTAAAGTAACATAAATATATTTATCTATAGATGTAGAAATTACACAACCTTTGTTTTTTTTATAAAATGTCTCAATATCAGAACTGCCTCCAAAAAAACTTAACCTTAAAGGCGTTTTAGTTATAATAAGTTTAGAGTCATACATATATTTCTCTTTTATAACATATTACGAATTATTAATAATAAAATAAATTAAGCTTTAGTAATACAAATAAATTTATAGAATATCTAATATTTATGTTTCGTAAAAAAATTTTAGACACTTTTTATAGGAAATCAGAAATATTATTTGTATTAACTGATCAAGTTATTGTTAGCGCAGGAAATTTTTTATTAACTATTTTAATTTTAAGATATCTTGGTATCAAAAATTTTGGTTTATTTAGTTATTTGTGGTTTTTTTTGTTATTCATTAACTCCATACAACTTTCTTATATAATTTCTCCGATGTTAACTAATTTTCCAAAACAAAAAATTACAGATGTTAACTTGTTCTACGGAGGTGTTTTTCTTCAACAATTAGTTTTTAGTTTGATTATGTTTTTTTTTACATTTTTAGTTTTAAAATTTTTTGGTAATTTTTTATCATCTTTTCCTATTAAAGATTTTTATCTATCTTTTTCATTATTGATAGTTTTTACCCAGATACAACAATTTTTAAGAAGATTACTTTTTGGTAAAAGTTTATATATTAGAGCCATAATTTCAGACTTATGTACATATCTTTTACTAATTTGTTTAATCATCTATTTTAATTATTTAGATAAATTAAATTTAGAAACTATTTTTTGGTTTTTTACATTTTCATTTTTATTAGGCACAGTTATAAATTTACCAATTATTTTCACATTAAATTATAAATTAGAAAACACGCTTGAATCGATTAAAGAAAATTGGAAAATTGGAAGATGGATGACTTTAACCTCAATAGTTCAATGGTTTTCTGGAAATTTATGGATTATTAATTCTGGAATAATTTTGGGGCCATATATGTTTGGAATTATTCGAGCATGTCAAACAGTAACTAATTTTGCAAACTTATTTTTTCAATCACTTGAAAATATTATACCCAAAAAAACAAGTAAAGTTTTTATGAAAGATAAAAAAAAAGGTATGGATATTTTTTTAAAAAAATTTGCTTTAAAAGGTTTTATTGTTGTATCTATAATTTCAATAATTATTATTTTATTTTCTAAAACTATACTTAATTTTTTTTATGGAAATGAAACAGCACAATTTTATAAAATTATAATTTATTTAGCATTAATTTTACCATTAACTTTTTTGTGTTACCCTACAGCATATGGTTTAAGAACATTGGGTATAACACAGCCTATTTTTATTTCCTTCTTAATGTCAGGTGCTGTTGCCTTATTAGGATCAAATTATATTATTTCTCATTATAAAATAATTGGATTAGTTACGGGACTTTTTTTATCTCAATTAATTATATCAACAGTTCAATATGTAAGTTACTCATATTATCTTAAAAAAAAATAATGAAAAAAAAAAAGATATTGCTTTCTGCTTATGCTTGTGAACCAAACAAAGGATCGGAGTCAGCTGTTGGATGGGATTGGGCTTTAAACCTTACACGAAATAACTGTGAAGTTTATGTAGTAACTAGATTAAATAACAAAAGAAATATTGAGAATTATTTAAAAAAAAAACCAAATAAAAATCTTAAGTTTATATATTTTGATTTTTCTAAATTTATTTTAAAATATATAAAAGGACAAAAAAATTCATATTCTTATTTATATTTTTTTTTATGGCAGATTGGAATTTTCTTTAAGACCTATTCTTATATTAAAAAAATCAATTTTGACTACATTCATCATGTAACATTTGTTAGTATTAGAATTCCAAGTTTTTTATGTTTTTATAAGATACCGTTTATTTTTGGCCCAGTATCTGGTGGAGACGTTTCACCGATTAGATTAAGAAAAAGTTTTTCTACAAAATATAAAATCAAAGAATATTTAAGAGATTTAAGTAATTTTTATATAAAGTTTTCACCATTAATGAATTTAGTTTTTTTAAACTCTAAACACATTTTTGTTAATTCGAATGAAACGAAAAATCTTTTACCTAAAATATATCACAAGAAAGTATCTCAACTCATTGCTATTGGTATAGATGATAAAAAAATAAATTATTATAAAAAAAAAGGCTCTATCTTTACAATTACATTTGCTGCTAACTTGTATGATATCAAAGGATCAAATATCATTGTTAGAGTTTATGATAAATTATTAAAAAATAATTATAATTTAAAACTTTATTTGATCGGAAATGGTTATTTGAAAAAAAGTTTAATTAACTACTTAATACAAAATAATATTTTTAGTAAAATTATATTTAAAAATAAAATTTCACAAAAAAAATTTTTTGAAGTTTTAAAAAAAAGTAATATTTTTGTGGCACCATATTTGAGGGATTCTGGTGGGATGACATTATTAGAGTCTCTATCAATGAGCACACCAGTTATTACTTTTGATATTGGCGGACCCAATATTCTTATTAATAAAAAATGTGGCATAAAAATTACGACTAAAAAAAAGAATGAAATGCAAATAGTTAATGACTTATATGACTCAATAACTAAACTTATTAATAATAAAAAAACTTATTTAAACATTCAAAAAAATACTTTTAAAAGATGTAGAAAATTTACTTGGCAAAATAAGATTAAAGAAGTTTATAAAAATGTTTAAAAAAAATACTTTTTTATTTAATATTTTTTTTCTAATATTATTCTCTAACTTATTTTTTGGTTGGGGATTTCAAATTCTCAATATTGCATCAATACCAATTAATTACATAGTTTTAATTTTTTTTCTTTTAATTTTACCTTTAAGAGAGAATATTATTAAACTAAGCATTATTGGCTTTACAAGTATATTTTCAATTTTTATCTTGTTTAATAGTGTTAAGCTAATCTTTTCAATATCTAATTATGGCATTATTAGTATTAGAGATGCATCTTTTTTTATAGACTCACTTTTCATTCTGATATCTTTTTCTTTTTTTAGTCAAAGTGATAACTTACACAAAATTAAGAAAATTTTTGATATCTTCTTTGTGGCATTAATTTTTTATATATTTGTATGGATGTATGAAGATTTTTTTTTGAAATTTTCTCCAATAGTTACTTCACCAACTGGTAATCAAACTAATATTTTTTTTAATTTTAGTACTTTAGCTTTTTTATCTATGTGGTTTTCATTTTATAAAATAATTATTAAGGAAGATAAAAATAATAATTTTTTTAACAACGTGATTTTTATATTTTTAATTCTTTTTTCAATTATAATTTTTCAAAGAAGATTTATTTATATTGCAATTATTTGTATTTTTATTGCATCAATAATTTTAAATAAAACTTTATCAATAAGATATTTTTCTTATTTTTTACTCGGTTTTTTATTTATATCTACATTTTCATTTTTTGGAATTAGTTTTGAAGGTAAATTATCAAGAGTTACTAATATAATGTTTTTTATTGATCATTTAGGTTCAGCAATACCTGGATATAAATATGAAAATGAAATATTTGACACTACAAGAGGAACAGTTCAAACCAGAATGTTTTTTTGGCAAGAATTGATTAGAAATTTAACATCAACACCTTACAATCTTTTTTTTGGTAAAAGTTTTGGTTTACCTTTAGTAAATTTTATAGGACAAGGTGGGATTGTTATAAGGGAACCTCACAATATGTATTTAAGTATTTTTGGACGTGGGGGTTTAATAGGTTTATTTATTTATATTATACTTAACATAAAATTGATTAATATTTTTTTTAAATCATATACCCAATCAAAATCTGATAAAAATAGTTTATTTTTTAAAATTATTCTTTTCATTGGTATATATATTCTGTCAATGTATAATATGGGAATTTCAGACTCTATTTTAACGAATAGTTATTTCTCAATAACTTTAAATATTTTATGGGGGTTGGTCTTGGCAATTTATTATAATCAAAATTATAATGAAAAAAAATACAAAAAAATTTAAGACTTAACAAAAATTTATTTGAGAATTATGAAAAAACAAACACACATTGTATTTCTTGGACCAGATGGTTCGGGAAAATCATCTATTATTGAGAAAATTAAAGTTGAGCTTGATAAAAAAAAAATTAGTTACAAACATATTCATTTAAAACCAAATTTTTTTTCTAAAAAAATTAAAAAATTAGCAACAGATCCCCATAATCAAGTATTAAGATCTAATTTTTTAAGTTTTATAAAACTAATACAATGGTTAATTGTATTTAAAATATTTTTTTTTATTGAAAAATTTTCGAAAAAAAAAGTATTATTATTTGATAGATATCCCCATGACATATTGATAGATCCTTTACGTTATAGGTTTAATTTAAGTGAAAAATTAACTTGTAAAATTTTGGATTTTTTTCCTAAACCTAATTATTGGGTTGTGATGACCGGAAGTCCAAACAAGATTTTTGAAAGAAAGAAAGAAGTTGAGCTAATAACGTTAAAAAATCAAATTTTTAAATACGAAATATTTGCAAAAAAAAAATCAAATTCTTTTTTAATTTCAAGATTAGATGATCATAATTTAATAACAAAAATTATTTTAAAACGTGAAAATTTTTCAAATACATAATAAATATAGATATTTTGGTGGAGAAGATTCTGTGGTTGATGAAGAGGCAAAATTATTAACAGATAAAAATCATCAAGTTATTCAATTAATTAGGGATAATTCCAGAGAATTATCCTCATTTAAAGATAAATTACGCACTTTTAAAAATTTATCTTATTCCAAAGATAGTATTGAAATATTGAAAAAAGAAATTTTGAAACATGGTAGTCCTGATATCGTTCATGCCCACAATACTTTTCCTTTGTGGTCACATTCTGTATTTGATTTTTTTAATAAAAAAAATGTTCCCATTGTAATGACTCTTCATAATTATAGATTAATTTGGGAAAAACTTGGTTTATTTAATAAAGATAGGGCAAAGTATGGTTATTTCAAAGATTCTAATATTAGTTCTTATATTATTTCAAAATCTTTTAATAAAAGAAAGGATCTTCTTCAAACAGTATCTAAATTTATAACACTAACAGAATTTTCAAAAAAAAATTTTTCTAAAAATATGCTACCTGATGATAAATTGATTATTAAACCTAACTTTTTAAATCATAAAGGAAATGTAATAAAATCTATTTTAACAAAAGATAATGCAATATTTGTATCTCATATTTCTAAAGAAAAAGGAATCTTAACACTTATTAAAGCCTTTGAAGAAATTGATATTAATCTTAACATATTTGGTGACGGTCCTTTGTTTGAAGTAATTAAAAAAAGTAGAATTAATAATATTAAACTACATGGAAATTTATCTAGAAATGAAGTTAGTAAATTTATAAATAAATCCAAATTTTTAGTTTTTCCGTCTGAATTATATGAGCAATTTCCAATGACAATTTTAGAAGCATTTAAAGAAGGCACACTGGTGTTAGCCTCTAATATTGGAAGTATTAAAAATATAATCAAAGATAAATTTAATGGTTTATTATTTGAACCTGCTAACAAGTTAGACCTAATAAGTAAAGTTAAATGGATCATGAAAAATCCAAAAGAATGTGATCAGATTGCATTAAATGCAAATAATGAATTCAAAAAAAAATATTCATCTGAAGAAAATTACAAGCAACTTTTAGATATTTATAACGAGGCTATCTTTGAAAAAAAAAATCAAAATTATTAATTATTTAATAAATCCAATTACGATCAAAGAATTTATTAAAAAATTTGACTCATTAATTAATTCAAAAAAATTAGTTAAATATGTATGTGTATCAGCGGTGCATGGGGCTGTTGAAAGTTTTTATAACAAGAAATATCAATTAGCTCATGATAATGCATCAATTGCTGTACCTGACGGAAGACCAATTTATTGGGTATTAAAATTATTTGGATGTAAAACAGATCATTTACCCGGATATTATGTAACAGATAAAATATGTCAGCTTGCTAATCAACACAATTATTCAATTGGTATTTATGGAAGTTCAATAGAGGTACAGAAAAAATTTATTACAAAAATTAAAAAAAGATATAAGAAAATAAGATTTAATTTCTTATATGCACCACCTTTTAGAAAATTGAGTTTAAAAGAAAAAAAAAAAATTCAAAAAAAAATTAATAAATCAAAAGTCGATATATTATTTGTAGCTCTAGGAGCGCCAAAGCAAGAGATTTGGATGTATAATAATTTTAAAAAAATAAACTGTGTATCTATTGGTATTGGTGCTGCGATAGATTTTATATCTGGAAATAAGAGATTAGCACCAAAATTTATGGAATTTTTTGGTTTAGCTTGGTTGTTTAGATTATTGTCAGAACCCAGACGATTATTTTGGAGATATTTTTATACAAATACTTTATTCATAATACTGTTCCTTTTACAAATCGCTGGTATCAAAAAATAAAAGCAATAGCTTTTTTAACTGGAGATCAAGCTAAAATTCCAAATTTCATTGATAAACTTTATTTAGGTTGGTTATTTAGAATAATATTCAATCCTCGATTATATTTTTTAAGATATTTCAATTCATTTAAATTATTATTTATGGTAAATAATTCAAAAGTTAAACTTTATGAAAAAAAATAAAAAAGTTTTAATTGTTGGTGCAGGGGGATTTATTGGAGGTCATCTAGTTAAAAAAATATTAGATAATGGAAATTCTATCATCGCAACAGATATAAAACCTAAAGAATATTGGTTTCAAGATTTTAATGAATCTGAAAATCATTATGCAATGGATATGAAAGAAATATCTAATTGTCGAAAAGTTGTAAAAAATATTGACTATGTTTTTAATATGGCCTGCAACATGGGTGGGATGGGCTTTATTGAAAATAATAAAGCTGAATGTATGCAATCAGTTTT
>Ga0209425_10002066_pt1 | contig 22833 bp, 18 predicted proteins | sample COG_05_FD_184749 | JGI IMG/M metagenome (GOLD analysis project Ga0209425, IMG submission 184749) | Pelagic Microbial community sample from North Sea - COGITO 998_met_05 (SPAdes) (version 2) | ecosystem: Environmental > Aquatic > Marine > Neritic zone/Coastal water | place: Helgoland, sampling...
ATCTGACGCAATTGTTTTTTGGAGTGGGTCCGGGCGTTATTGGCCCAAGGCAGTAGTTTATTCGGGTCGTGATATTCAATCTCAGAAGACATCGTATCTGTCCTTCGCTACATCAGGTCGCATTTAAGTTTGCGACCAAGGGTTAAAGTTCCAGCCGGCAATAGTGCTGACTGGTTGCTCCCTTTTCGTTGATGTCACGCCCCGCGTGGGGGTGGACGATGCGTGGTCTCTATAAGCTTGAGAAGAGATTTGGAAAGCAGCCTAATTAAAGGAATAAATGCCTTCATTGTCTTCAAACAAACTAATCGATAACTCACGCCTTATCTTCGTTTAACTACCGCATATAGTATCTGAATTTAGTATTGTACGCAACATAGTGAAATGTATTTTCTCCACAAAAATGAATTCTGTGACTGGACTTCGCGCAGGAACGGAGCGTCAGTGGTCTCATTCAGAAACAGTCACTGGAGGGATCATGCAACAATTTACCGTCGATCAAATCGAGACATCTTCGAGGTTAGCACTTCTCGACTTCTGGCGTGAATTATATGGTGCCCCGGCGCCGCGGGGCATAAGCGCACCGATGATGCGACGTATGCTTGCGTTTGATATTCAAGCGAATGCGCAGGGTGGATTATCGAAGAGCTTCTTTGCAGCCTTAAAAAAGCAGGCTGTGAATGGTGGCACGAAGAAACCGCCGAAACTAAAAGATGGCGCTCGGTTCGTGCGCGAATGGAATGGTCGAACGCACATCGTCGAGAAGATCGACGGTCGGTATCGCTGGAACCAAAATACGTATCGTTCGCTCTCAGCTATTGCCCGTGAGGTCACGGGCGCACATTGGTCGGGCCCAAGGTTCTTCGGCTGCGCAGAGGCGCGACCTCAATGAGTAAGCCGATCATTCGCTGCGCGATCTATACTCGAAAATCTTCGGACGAGGGGTTGGATCAGGCCTTTAATTCTCTGGATGCACAGTATGAATCGTGTGCGAGCTATATTGCCAGCCAGCGCCATGAAGGCTGGAAACTCATAAAAGGCCGTTATGACGACGACGGCGTCTCGGGCGGGACCTTGGAACGCCCCGGCCTTAAACGTTTATTAGACGATATTGATGCCGGTCGGGTGCAGATGGTCGTGGTGTATAAAATCGATCGTCTGACACGCTCGTTGGCAGACTTTGCCAAGCTGGTGGATCGTCTTGATGCCGCAGACTGTTCGTTCGTCTCTGTCACACAGGCGTTCAATACATCCTCGTCAATGGGACGATTAACTCTGAATGTGCTGTTGTCGTTCGCCCAGTTCGAGCGCGAAGTCACTGCTGAGCGTATTCGCGATAAAATCGCAGCTTCCAAGCAGAAGGGGCTTTGGATGGGCGGCGTTTGCCCGTTGGGGTATGACAAGCACCCGGACCCGAAAGCCAGGACACTGGTGGTAAATGACGCAGAAGCTAAAACACTTACAAAACTGTTCGAGCTATATGATCAACTTGGCTGTCTGCGATCTGTGGAAGAGGACGCCCGCCGACTTGGACTTTTATCAAAGCGCCACTATTACAGCACTGGCAGGGTTGCTGGAGGACGTACGTTCTCTCGTGGGCAAATCTACTTCGTCCTGCGTAATCCACTCTACCTCGGCCAGATACGGCACAAGGAGAAAACCTATCCTGGTCAGCATCCGGCTATCATCGCCCAAGATTTATGGGACCGGGTTCAAAGCAAACTGACAGAGGCCAGTCAGAGGAAACGAGGGCAAACCCAAGATCAAAAACCGAACGCGTTTTTATTGACCGGTAAACTTACAGACGACATTGGAAATCGCCTGACGCCGACGTCTACGGTTAAAGGCAACAAGAAACACAGGTACTATGTCTCAACTCGTTTGATAGCTGGTAAACAGGACAATTCTGCGTGGCGGTTGTCGGCGCCGATGCTGGAGAAGAAAGTCATTACGGTTATCGCAGATCATTTAGGCGTGCATGCCAAGCGCATGACGTTATGTCCCGACCTATCGCTCCACCAGATGGAGCAACTACGAGAGCGAACGGCAGAATTAACGGCAGAGCTAAAGAATACGGCAATTACCAAAACCGGAGATATCATCGCCTCCGTTCGATTGGAAATGGACCAGGTTGGGATTGGCCTCAATGTCGCCGCGCTTGCTGAGCATCTTCAGATCAATGTTGATAAACTCGCGCCAGAGATAGCGGTCATTCAAAGACCCTGGCAGATCAAGAGACGTGGCGTCGAGACCAAGATTATGATTGGTGATGAAGTGGCGCCGCCCGATGCGACGCTTATAAAACGCCTTCATCAAGCGCATGCCTGGGCCCAGGAAATAAGACGAGGTGTGTCGCTCAAAACAATCGCAAGTCAGGCGGGCGTAACCCCGGCTTATATTCGGTCACGATCGAAACTCGCCTTCTTATCTCCAAAAATACAGGAGGCTATTCTTGCGGGCTTCCTAGATCCAAAGTTCACAGTGAACCACATCCTGGCGATGAAAATCCCGTGGGACTGGGATCAGCAAGAAACCCTGTTTCTTAAAAACTAATCCCTGTTCCTACCGAGATCGTTCCCTGATAAGGGATAATCAATTCCCTGTTTTAAAAATAACAGGGAAATCGCGCATAAGCGCCTGATATCCATCATATATTTAGCCTCAAAACGGGCTGAAATCGGCCATATCGGCTAAAAACAAACGAATTACCCTGTTAATTCCCTGTTAATAGGGAAAAGAGGCAAAAGCGAACTGCCTCAAATCGCGAACTGAGACGAACGGCAAAAGCGCGCGCGATCGTTCCCAGATAACCGTCTCAGCAAGATCAGGGTATCTGTAAGCCCCGGGAAACGCGGCGAAAGATGGAACGCTTCGCAACGGTTAGAAAAATTATAGGGTGGGTGGCGGATGGGTTGAGAATAGAACCTCGAGGTCTTTTTCTTCAGCAGACTCGCCAACAAACGTTGCAACAGATTGCAATACATCATCAAGGCGATAGGACACATGCTCTAAATCGATGCGGCCAGCTTCCATTTTTGAAAAATCAAGAATGTCGTTGATGATGACGAGAAGGGAACGGGCAGAGTCATAAACTTTTGCAGATAGTCCTGTGCACGTGGCGGCAGGTCTGATCGGAGCGCAAGACGGCTGAGGCCGATAATCGCATTCATTGGCGTGCGGATTTCGTGGCTCATGTTCGCGAGGAATGCTGATTTTGCTTCGTTGGCTTCTTCGGCAATTTCTTGTGCCTGTTTCAATGCAGTAATGTCCACACGGAAAACAACGGTACCGCCTTCAGGTGTGCGCCGTTCTGCAATCTTGAGCCATCTGCCGTCGGCCAATCGTTGCTCAACGACATTCTCTCCATGCAGGTGAGATTTAAGGCGTTCCTAGATCCATGCTTCTTCTTCAGCATCATCGGGTATCGTGTACTCGCCACGTTTGACGCCTTCGCGAATGATTTCTTCAAAGGTAATGCCCGGTTCAAATAAATCAGCAGATTTTGGATAGTACTCTCTGTACATGTCGTTGCAGAGTGATAGCCGGTCTGAAGAATCAAAATATACGAACGCTTCGTCCATCACTGAAATAGCGTCGACCAGTCGGGCGCGGGCATTTCTGGCTTCGTTCTCAGCACGAATTTGATCAGTGATATCCGTGTACGTTGTCACGAATCCACTGCCTTCAGTTTGATTACTACTGACCTCTATAGCTGTCCCATTCGGGCGGACTCGAACAAATCGATCAATCTTTATTTGTTTTGCGTGATCCATACGTTCTGAAACTTGTTTTCTGACATCACCAGGGCCGTACTCGCCTCGTTCGGCATTGATCTGATAGAGCTTTTTCAGGGGTGTTCCTGGCGAAAGGTCTTATTTTTGACATCTAATAATTCATAGAAACGGTCGTTCATGAAGATCAGATTGAAATCCCCATCAACCATCGAAATGCCTTGGCTAATATTGGCCAGGGTCAGTTCAAGTTTTGCAGATTGGTCTGCGATCTGCCCCCGCATGTCATTAATTCTGTAAATGAATCGGATCAGCATAAATGCAGCAAGCATGATGATCGGCAGACCCATCAAGCCGCCAAGCAAGATTTGCAGCGTGCCATTAATGGCTTTGTCCGTTTCCTCCAGAGCGTCGCGGCCTTCTTGCAAGGCCATCTTTGCTAAATTCGCAAGTACTTCTGATGACAATGAATCATCAATTTGAACAAGTTCATCAACTTCACGAACAGTCAGACCATTTGCAATCGCGATTTCTGCATCCCCCAATCGCGAGCGATATTCATTAATTATATTTCGAATGATCAGCGTCGCATGAAGTTCAGCCTCAGTGCTTTGCAGCTGATCTAGTTGCTCGAGGTTGACCATTGACGCAAGAATGTTTTTTTCGGCACGCTCAAGGTATTTTCTATCTTGGCGAAGAATGTAATTCTTAAAATTATGGATTATCCCGTTGTAGCCCATATGGCGATGCAGATCAGCCAACGCAGTGGCCTTCTGAGCATTAATTTCCTGCTGACTTTGCCAAGCTCTGTTAATGTCGCTGACGCGCTCGTAACTGACATATAAAAAAGTTTCGAAGGCGATGGCTAAAAATGCAGCCATAGCCACCACAACGCGTGCGTCACTTGATAAGTGTTTCGTCTCGGTATTCACGATGGTTTCAGCTCCAGATGGCTCACAATAAATAAGATGTCAGTATATGTGTGCCAGTGTGCTTTTTTTTGGCCTAAATGAGACACATAATATTAATAACAAAGTACAGTATTGGACCTATAAAACTGGCCCAACGCGAACGCGCTAAGCACAGATGCATGGATGACCGAACATTAGAATCCCAAAGTGATAATCGATTACAGCGCTTGAGCTGCTTCTAGAACGGCACTGACATGCCCCTTAACTTTCACTTTTGGCCATACTTGTGCGATTTTTCCAAAAGCATCAATAAGGAAGGTTGCGCGCTGAATGCCCATGTATTTACGGCCGTACATGTTTTTCTCGACCCAAACGCCAAAATCTTCACAGAGTGTGCCAGTTTCATCTGAGATCAGTTGAAAAGGAAGATCGTGTTTAGCGACAAACTTGTCATGCCGTACAACGCTATCTTTTGAGACACCGATAATCATCGTATCTGCTTTCTGGAATGCTTTGAGATTATCCCGAAAATCTTCTGATTCAGTTGTGCATCCAGGCGTCATGTCTTTGGGGTAAAAATATAAAACAACCTTTTTACCCTTGAGACTTTTATTTGAAAGCGTGTCATCGCCATTCGTTGGCAGATCAAATTTTGGCAACGTATCACCGATATCAAGCATGGTTTTTATCTCCTGTATTTAATCTTTATCTTCGAGGGGGCGTAAGGGTCACCCACGACATTTTCAAATATTTTACGAACGGCTATTTCTGTCTTCGTGAGGTGCTTAGTCAATGCATCGAAAGTCTCATGTCCCGTTAACTTGGATAAGTCACGCTTGAGCTGGAGCGAAAATGTATCGACCGTTGCATCTGTTAATTCACCTTCGATTGTCAGCGCCAAAAACGTTTGTAGCTCGCGGTACAAGACCTTGGCATCAGACATAAGGTCGGCATCACTTGGAGACAAGGCACCAAGCGTGTGTGCGACATCAAAAATTGTGATCGTATTGGCGGATATGATCTCTGGGTTTTTGGTGGCATTCGTCAGGACCAGGAATTGGGCTAAAAAATCAACATCGACCTGGCCGCCAGGTACTTGCTTGATCGACCAGATACAGTTCGTGCCGAATTGTTTTTCAATACGGCCACGCATGTGTGCGACAGCTTTCGCGGTCCCGGTCGTGTTGCGGTGACCGCAAAGGGTCTTGTGGATTGAAGAGGTAACCCGTTCTCCGAGACCGTTGACGTCAAAGACTGAACGCGCGCGCACCAGCGCCATATGCTCCCATGTCCAGGCCGTCTCGTCATAATAGCGCTGGAACCCATCAATAGACGTTGAAAGAGGGCCCTTGTTGCCGCTTGGGCGCAGGCGCATATCGATCTCGTAAAGTGTCCCTTCTGCGGTCATCGACATGACGGCATTGATAAGACGTTGTCCCAAGCGACCGTAATACTGAGAGGCAGGCAAGGGTCGCTCACCATCCGATTGAACGGTTTGCTCTTCGGCGTCATAGATGAAAATTAAATCCAGATCGCTACTCGGTGTCAGTTCGCGTGAGCCGAGTTTCCCTAAAGCGAGGGCACAAAAAGCACCACCAGGTACGACGCCATGGCGTTTTTCAAATTCAGAAATGACGATAGGGAAAAGTGTTTGTACAACGGCTTCGGCGACGTCACTGAAATGCCGCGCTGCGTCCCCAGCTGAAACGACGCCTCGCAAAAGCTGCACGCCGATTTGAAACCGCCGATCATTATTCCAACGACGTGTCGCATCCAACACGTCTTCAAAAAACTGGGCATCGGTTAATGCCTCAGCACAATCGTCTCGAAGTATTTCAATATCTGGAAGTGGCTCGTAAAAATCTGAATTCAGGACGCTGTCTAAAAGATACGGGCGCCTCGAAAGGTGTGCTGCCAGACGTGGGGCTTCGCCCATGATTTCGGCAAGCAGGTTAAGAAGGTTTGGATAGGCTTGAAACATTGAAAATAATTGAATGCCAGCAGGTAAGCCTGAGACAAAACTTTCAAACCTGAGAAACGTCGCGTCCGGGTTGGGTTGACGGCCAATGGCCGTAAGCAATGTCGGTGTGAGTTCAGTAAGTAGCTCGCGTGCACGGTTAGAGCGGGTGGCGCGCACATGTCCGTGATGCCACCCACGAATGGATTTGTCGATAATACGTGGATCACTAAAACCTAACTCAGATAGCGAGGCGATGGTCTCGGGATCGCTATCGACGCCCGTGAATGAAAGATTACCAGCGGCCCCAGAACTGGTCGCCAGTGATGGGGCGTCGTCAAATAGATCGCCATAATGATGGCTGACAGTTTCCAAGGTACGTAATAAATCTGCTCTGAAATGCGCGGCGTCCGGGATGCCAAAGAATTTTCCCAAGGCATCAATTTCTTCGTCCGACGTTGGCAGGGTTTGTGTTTGTTCATCCCGTTGCATCTGCAACCGATGCTCGAGCTTGCGGAGGAACTCGTAGGCCTCCTCAAGGGCTTCTGCCGACGTTGGGTCGACTTGCTCAAGTGATACGAGGTTCTGAATGGCATCAAGTGTCCTGGGGGCACGGACTGATGGTTCACGTCCGCCCCAGATTAATTGCTGTGTTTGCGCAAAAAATTCTATCTCGCGGATACCGCCACGACCGATTTTGATGTTGTGACCATTTATTGCGACCTCGCCGCCGCCTTTATGCGTATGAATTTGTCGTTTGATGGAATGAATATCCTGGATCGCGGCAAAATCTAAATTTTTCCGCCACACGAAGGGTCTTAGATGATCGATGAAGTCATTTCCGGCATCCAAATCCCCAGCAATCGGGCGCGCTTTAATCATCGCGGCGCGCTCCCAGTTCTGACCTAAGCTTTCATAATAAGTTTCAGCTGCGAGAACAGAAATGGCCAAAGGTGTTGAGCCTGGATCAGGGCGTAACCGTAAATCTACGCGGAAAACATATCCGTCTGCAGTTCGTTCATCCAGAATACGTGCCAAGGTGCGGGTCATTCGAATGGCATGTTGTTGCAATCCATCGCGATTGTCCGTTTCGATGGCATCTCCATCAAAAAGACAGATCAAATCAATGTCGCTCGAGTAATTCAACTCTCGGGCGCCAAGCTTGCCCATGCCAATAATGATGTAACCGGAAACACGTTCGGGGTTCTCGGTGTCTTTAAGAACAAAGGCCCCGCGGTCTGCGGCACGCCGAATAACGTAACTTGCCGCCGCACTCGCGGCCGCATCGGCAAAATCGGAAAGGGCTTCTGTGACCTCATAAAGCGACCAGTTTCCTGTAATGTCGCCAATTGCTGCAGTCAGCGCGATCCGACGCTTATGCACGCGAAGGACGCGCATCAAGCCGGCTTCATCCCAGGTTTGGCGCGTTGCATCTCGGGTTTCATCAATCACGGCTTTGGCGAGTGCACTGGTGCCTTCCAGGCACATTCGTCCAAGCCAAGATGGTTCGCGTAAAAGGCATTGGGTCAGAAAGGGACTGTTCCCAAATATAGCGTCCAGTAGGGCTTGTCCGTCTTGAGTGTGGGCAAAATCCATCGCGGTTTGGACAAATTGGGGCTCTGTTTCCGTAGTATTCTTACAAGCCATGAGAAAATCTTCGCGGCCGCGCAATGCTGACTCAAGATCAGCGGGATGAGGCAATTGGTCACGGAGGATTGGAAAGGCGTCATACATATGGAATTATGTCATATTGCTACGCATCGCAAAGACGTAAATCACGATACTTTGAGAACAAGTATCTAAACGATAGTTTACTCGTCATTAAGTGATCAATATGCATACTACACGATTGCGTCCGCTGTGCTTTATCTCAGCTGGCGGTATTAAGTTGATAAAGTGAGATTATCGTTGGTTAAACGCGCGTTTATTGGGTTTGTTAAGTTGTTGGGAGGCCTTGGGGCCGGCCTAGCGATTATTGCGCTGTTGATTGCGTGGCAACTCCAAAAAAGCCCGGTTTCACTGTCTTTCCTAACGCCCTATGTCGAGCAGGCACTGAATAGTGGTCACCGTAATTTTAAGCTCGCTATTGATGATACCACACTGACCTGGGCCGGATGGGACCGCACGATTGAACTTCGTGTGAAGAATGTTCGCGCAATTGGTGAAAACGGTGCAGCGCAGGCACTTATCCCTGAACTCTCTATGTCGCTTAGCGGACGTGCATTGTTGCGCGGAGACCTGGCGCCTAAGTTTATTGAGTTGTTAGGGCTGGAAATTCGTTTTCTTCGCCGTACCGATGGGGAACTCGGTGTCGAGGTTTTGTCTGAGAAAGGCGCTAAAGGGAGCGAGTTTACAACTGGATTGTTGAGCTGGCTTGTAAAGAAGCCTGAACCCGGGTCACCGATGAGCTTCTTGGAAACCGTCCGCATCAGTGGCGCGACGATGACGTATGAGGATCAGCTTGCGAACAAAGTATGGCAGGTGCCTGTTGGTTACTTGCGGCTAGACCGAGCAGCTCATGGATTGTTGGGCGAAGGCTCAGTGCTTATCGAAGTTGACGATCAAGTCGCCGATATCTCTCTTTATGGATCGTATCATACAAGTGGTAAGCGGCTCGATGTGTCCGCGTCTTTTATCGATATTACGCCGGCTTCATTCGCAGGAATAACGGATAAAGCAGAAGTGCTCCGTGCGTTCAATCTACCTTTGAGCGGGTCGCTTTTTATTGGCATTTCGATCGCTGACGGTATTGAAAGTGTCGGCTTTAAAGCGACGGGTGCACCTGGGGTTATTGATATACCGGGGCCTCTTAAACAGACATTGGTTGTCGATAAGCTTAATCTGAATGGCATTTATATTGGTGCGAGCGAACGCCTGACATTTGATGAAATTGATTTTGTTCTGGCTTCAGGCTCGACGCTGGCGGTGCCTGACCCCATCGCGCACACATTTCCACTGAAACGCGTAACGGGTTCAGCAAAGTTGGATATGCAAGCTGGAACAGCTGAAATAGAAAACCTTACGCTAGATTTGGATGGTCCAATATTTGGTGTTACAGCGAATGCAGATGGCATCAATCAGGGTGGTGATATTTCGGTAACAGCTGAGGCAACCATTAAGGATGTGCCGTTTGATCAACTCACAACCTATTTGCCAGCAAGTATGGGTGTTGACGCATATACTTGGGTAACGACGCATTTAGCCAAAGGACAGTTAACTGAAGCTTTGGCCAATGTTGAAGTGCGCATCAACAAAGATGGGACGCATAACCTTGATAAGTTAGAGGGCACAATGTCTGCCGAAGGGGTTGAGGTCACTTACCTCGAGGGTATGCCGCCCGTAAATGACGTGAAGGGTCTTGTGACGTTTGACGCAGATACCTTCAATATTGCTGTTGAGAGTGGGCAAAGTGATAAAATCAATTTAACTGACGCAGATATTAAAATTACCGGTCTTCGGAACGTTGATCAGTTTATTGATATTAATTTGCATATTGAATCGCCTGTTTCAGATGCGCTGGCACTTATTGATCGAGAGCCTTTCGGGTTCGCGAGCGCCATGAAGATTGACCCAAAAAGTACATTAGGCGACAGCAAAGTTGATCTGTCCTTGAAGTTTCTTTTAGCCAAGGACTTGGCCGTTGGTGATGTGGACGCCAAAGCAAAGGCATCTTTAACCAACGTGTCGATGGAAGAGGTTGTGCTGGGTCGTGGTATTCGTAATGGCGAACTTGCGCTCGAAGTAAATACAAACACCATAGCAGTTGATGGCAATGTGATGATGGGCGATGTGCCTGTTGCGTTGATCTGGAATGAGAATTTTTCTGACAGGGCACCTTTTCGTTCAATCTATCTTTTGGCGGCACGAATTGATGATTTGAGTCAGGTACGTGATCTGGGTGTAGACCCGGGGCCAGTCGGCGATTTTGTATCAGGCGGCGTTGATGCCACGGTGCGTTATACGGTGTTTAATGATCGTAAAAGCCGGATTGATGTGAATGCTAATCTGGAACGTGCTGAACTCCGTGTGCCGTTTATGGAATGGCGAAAGGCTGCAGGCGATGCAGGCAGTGTTGATGCAACAATTCTGCTTGAAAATGGATTGGTCAAAAGTGTCCCCGAGTTCAATCTGTCAGCTAATGACTTACTCGTTCAGGGTGATGTTGCCTACAGCCCGGGTGGTCTCGGCATTGATCGGCTAAATTTAAAACAGGTTTTGATTGGCCGTTCTGACGTGACGGGCGCAGTCATATCTCGCCCCGATGGTGGCTGGGAAATTGGCTTGCAGGGTAAAGAACTTGATTTCAGTCCCTTGTGGGAGCGATTGATACACGATCGGCCTGGGCAAGATGATGTGACGCTACCTAATCTCACAATTGTCGTTGAACTGGATAAAATGTGGGTTGATAAGCAGAACTTCTTATCTGGGGTTTCCGGTACTTTCGTGCACAATAGCAGTATCTGGCGCACGGCTTTGCTCGACAGCAAAATCAATGGTGGGTCAGATCTCAGCATTAATATGGCCCCAGACGCGCAAGGTAATCGCATCTTGGCCGTGAAGGCGGATAACGCAGGCGACGCGCTACGCTTCTTTGACTTGTTTAATAACATGTACGGCGGTTTTCTTGAAATTAGCGGGCGCTACGATGATGCGGCAGCTGATCGCCCGCTTCGAGGCACTGTGCGCGTCACCAACTACAGGGTGCGCAACGCGCCAATGCTGACGCGTATTCTTTCCATCATGGCTTTGACGGGCATTCTTGATGCGATGACCGGCGAGGGGCTTAGCTTTGCAGAACTGAATTTACCGTTCACGTATACTGAAGGCGAAGTGCAAATCAAAGACGTGAAAGCAGCGGGTGCATCCATTGGATTCACAGCATCAGGGACGGTTTATACGCACGCAGATGTGCTCAACATCCAAGGGACAGTTATTCCTGCTTATGCTTTGAATTCTTTCTTGGGGCAGATTCCGTTACTTGGAAATATTCTGACCGGGAATGAAAAAGGTGGTGGTATTTTTGCCGCGAACTTCTCAGTGACGGGCCCGATAGAAGACCCCAAAACAACGGTCAATCCATTGTCTGCGCTCACCCCAGGGATTTTGCGTAATCTGTTCGATGCATTGAAAACGAATGGCACGACGCTGCTTGGAGATGATGTAGTCGGACAGCAGCCATTGCTGCCCGCGCAACCTTAAACGGGCTTAATAAGGGCGTGGCGTTTTTTGCCAGCTGAGAGCTTGATCACCCCATCACTATTAATCTGTTCAGATGAAATGGTCGCTTTCTCATCGCTAACGGCTTGATCGTTGACCTTGGCGCCACCGCCACGAATGAGCCTACGTGCTTCGCCATTGGATATGCTGAGGCCTGCCATTGTGAAGGCAGCCAAGACGCCGATGCCAGCGTCCAGCTCCGCGCGCGCAATGTCGATACTCGGCAAGTCTTCGCCCATGCCACCTTGCTCAAAGGTTGTCTCTGCTGTTGAACGTGCAAGCTCCGCCGCCTTGTCGCCGCGGCATAGCTGGGTGGCTTCATCGGCGAGTGTTTTCTTGGCGTCGTTGATCTCGGCACCTTCGAGTTTTTCAAGGCGCTCGATCTCTTCAATGGGCATTTCGGTGAACAGACGAAGGAAACGTCCAACATCTGCATCTTCGCAATTACGCCAGTACTGCCAGTAGTCATAAGCGCTGAGCGCGTCTTCGTTGAGCCAGATGGCACCATCTACAGTTTTTCCCATCTTGGCACCTGAAGCCGTGGTTAGCAGTGGCGTCGTCAAACCGTATAGCTGCTTTTCAGCAACCCGGCGGCCAAGCTCAACACCATTGATGATGTTGCCCCATTGATCAGAGCCGCCCATTTGCAGGCTGACGCTGTGACGATTTGCCAGCTCAAGGAAGTCATAAGCTTGGAGGATCATGTAGTTGAATTCGAGGAACGTCAGCGGCTGTTCACGGTCCAAACGAAGCTTCACACTATCAAAGCTAAGCATCCGATTGATGGTAAAATGACGTCCGTAATCTCGAAGGAATGACACGTAATTAAGGTTTTCGAGCCAGTCAGCATTATTGACCATTACGGCATCCGTAGGGCCATCACCAAATGTCAGAAACTTCTTAAATACAGATTTGATACCTGCCATGTTGGCTGCAATCGCGGCATCATCCAAAAGTTTGCGCTGATCGTCTTTGCCAGATGGATCGCCGACTTTGGTTGTGCCACCGCCCATAAGGACGATTGGCTTGTGGCCCGTTTGCTGAAAAAGTCTCAGCAACATAATAGGTACTAATGAGCCGACATGAAGGCTTGGTGCTGTGCAATCAAAGCCAATATAGGCAGTCACGGGGCCGCCTGCGGCCTTTGCATCGAGTGCTTCAATGTCAGTGCATTGATGCAGGTACTGTCTTTCGACGAGTTTGCTGATAAAATCTGATTTGTACTGGCTCATGAGTGGGTCTAGCTATTTTTAATACGGGCGCGGATAATTACCACATGCAGGCACTAGCAGACAACGGCGTAGACAAAGATACACAATCTGAAGCGCGTGAGACTCTCACGGCGATTGGATTGATGAGTGGCACATCGATGGATGGCATCGACATTGCCATCATTGAAAGTGATGGCACAAGTGTCTCTAAACGGGGTGTATTTGCGACCTATCCGTATGCTGCAAGCCTTCGACAGCGGCTTTTAGATATTATTGGTCACAAGCCTGATGGAAGCGATGAAATCGCGGCGATTGTACGTGACGTCACGGATGCGCATGCCGAGGCCGTTGAAGATTTCCTTGGGTGTGCTGGTATTGAGCGTGCGTCGGTTGATCTGATTGGGTTCCACGGCCAAACGGTTTTTCATGATCCAGATAACGGCATCACATGTCAGTTAGGCGATGGGGCGCGGCTTAGTAAAAGCCTGGGCATTGATATTGTTTCTGATTTTCGTTCAGCCGACGTTGCCGCAGGCGGGCAGGGCGCGCCATTGGCCCCTTTATATCATGCTGCATTGGCGGCACCGATTGAGCCGCCGCTCGGTATTCTTAATTTGGGTGGGGTAGGAAACCTAACGTGGATCAGCGCTGACGGCGGGATTATTGCGTTTGATACGGGCCCGGCCAATGCTTTGGTTGATGACTGGATGCTCCGCCATACAGGGGCGGCGATGGATGAAGACGGCAAAGTAGCGCGCCAGGGCACTGTTAATGACGCTGCATTGGTTGCCTTGCTTGATAATTCATATTTTGCTGCTGCGTATCCGAAATCATTGGACCGAGATCATTTCGATGCATCCCCTGTAGAGGCTCTCTCGCTTGAAGATGGGGCTGCGACACTGATCGCGTTCTCTGCCGAAGCCGTTGGCTTAGCTCAGGCGATGCTACCATCACCGCCAACGCGTTGGGTGGTCACGGGGGGCGGCCGACATAATCCTGTGATGATGGCAGCGCTCAGGCGCATTCTTGATTGCCCCGTGGAACCTGTCGAAGCGTTTGGCTGGTCTGGGGATGCCATGGAGGCGCAAGCATTTGCATATCTTGCGGTGCGCTCAGTTTATGGATTGCCGCTCAGCCTGCCATCGACGACGGGTGTGTCCGAGCCAATGAGCGGTGGTGTGGTTCATCGGATCAAGCGATAGGTCGTTTGCGGGTATATTGGGTGACGTCGTCATCCCCACTTTCATGGGAATGACGTTAGCCAAAAAATCTTAGAGATGTTCGTTTAAATAACGTTCGACATGTTTGTCCATGGCGTCGAGGTGATTGCGGAAGAAGTGATCGCAACCTTTCACAACGTTGTAGTCGATCGCGATATTCTTTTGCTTGCCGAGTTTGTCGGCAAGTTTTGCAACGCTGTCTTCTGGGATGATGTCATCGCTGTCACCATGAACCATTAAGCCGCTTGCAGGGCAGGGGGCTAGAAACGAGAAATCGTGAAGGCTGGCGGGCGTTGCAATCGAAATGAAGCCGTTGATCTCGGGACGGCGCATCATCAGCTGCATTGAAATCCAGGCACCAAACGAGAATCCGGCAATCCAACATCCGGTTGCGTTCGGGTTATGCCCCTGCATCCAGTCGAGTGCAGCAGCTGCATCGCTCAGCTCGCCGATACCGCTATCGAACTCGCCTTGTGAGCGTCCTACGCCACGGAAATTGAACCGAAGCGTCGAGAAGCCACGCTTGGTGAAATGATGATAAAGCGAATAAACAACTTTGTTGTTCATTGTACCGCCATGTTGCGGATGTGGGTGTAAAATTAGGGCTACCGGAGCGTCATCTGTCTTCGCGTGCTGGTAGCGACCCTCTAGGCGGCCTTCCGGTCCGTTAAAAATCACGTCAGGCATAGGGTGGGACCTCTCTTTAAAACATCGATTAAAATTGTTGACCAAAGAAATCAGTTAATCTGCAAAAACATCACATAAACATGGACTTTTTAGCTTGAAATACTTGACCGCTTTACTCGGATATCTTATATAACCTAATAAGAAATGTGCGTACACCGGGCTGTAAATTCAACCCACGTAGGCACATCGTCCTAACGAGCGATGTGAAGATAAAGAACATGCCATGGTTTTCAAGCGATTAAAGGCCGATCTAGACGCCTTTCTTGAACGAGACCCCGCTGCGCGGTCACGTTTTGAGGTGGTTATCCTGTATCAAGGGTTCCATGCCGTTGTGTTTTATCGGGTGGCGAACTGGTTTTGGCAGGCTGGATTACAATTTATCGGACGCCTGATTTCTCAGTTTGGCAGGCTCTTTACAGGTATCGAAATTCATCCTGGTGCGACCATAGGTTGCTGCTTCGTGATTGACCATGGGGCTGGCGTCGTAATCGGCGAAACGGCCGAGATCGGTGACAACGTGACACTTTATCATAATGTGACGCTGGGCGGTGTTGCACCAAGTGTTGATAGCGCCGCGCAGGTTGGCACAAAACGTCACCCAACATTAGGCGATGGCGTGATTGTTGGCTCAGGCGCACAGATATTAGGCCCAATTAACGTTGGTGATAATGCACGTGTCGGTGCCAACGCGGTCGTCACGTCTGACGTGCCAGCGAACGTCACGGCAGTGGGTATCCCGGCCAGGATCATTCCGCCGCGCGATAAATCCAAAGCTGGCGAGTTCCGCGCTTATGCAACTTCACCTGAAGGTGTGCCTGACCCTGTGCAGCAGGTTCTGGATCAGCTGCGCAATGAAATTGGCGATCTCAAAGGTCGTATTGGCGAATTAGAGACAGAGCGTGATGCGCTCAGAGATGATGCAAATAACGAAAACGACGACACCGATCGTGGTGATAAAAAGAAATCATCCGTGGCATAAGTCTCGGTCGGTGATGTAAGGGAGCGACAAAATGAAACTAAGCACCAAAGGACGCTACGCCGTCATGGCGATGGTTGATCTGGCGACCCACTCCAAGGGAAAACCGACGACGCTTGCAGATGTTGCAGATCGTCAGGAAATCTCTCTTTCGTATCTTGAACAATTGTTTGGCCATCTGCGCCGCGGTCAGCTTGTCACGAGTGTACGTGGCCCGGGCGGCGGTTATTTGCTAGCCCGTGAGCCTGCAGAAATTCGTGTTGCCGATGTCATCATGGCTGTTGATGAGCCGATCAAGGCGACGCGATGTACACCGGGTAGCCCCGCTGGTTGTCATGGTGGACAGCAACGATGCCTGACGCATGATCTTTGGGAAGAACTTGGAAATCAGATCTATCTGTTTTTGAATTCTGTCTCTCTTGAGGATGTGGCAACGCGGCGCGTCTTGGGCTCAAGCGGCATGCTTTATGTGCAAGGCCGTGATCAGCAAATAGCTGCTGGCGAGTAAAACTCAAAACGAAATTAGGAAATCGTATACCCATGACTGACGCCTGTTACCTTGATCATAACGCGACGACGCCTTTGCGGGATGCCGCAAAGGAGGCGATGGCGTGTGCGATAGAGGTTACGGGGAATGCGTCATCGGTGCATAGATTCGGTCGTGATCAGCGGAAGATCATTGAGGACGCACGCCAGCAAGTCGCGAACCTGGCCGACGTCAGCCCGGCTAATGTGATCTTCACGTCAGGCGGTTCCGAAGCCAATAATACAGTGCTTCGAGGCATTGCAACATCAACACGCATCACCTCGACGATTGAGCATGCATCCGTTCTTGATGCGGATAGTGCCGCAATCAGGATTGACGTCGACGGCAATGGCCTGTTCGATCTAGATGCGCTCCAAGCGACTCATGGCGACTTAGATGCCCCGGCACTTGTGTCTGTCATGGCGGCCAATAATGAAACAGGCGTCATTCAGCCGATTGCCGAGATCGCCCAAATCGTTCGTGACCATGACGGTAGATTGCACGTGGATGCGATCCAGTGGGCGGGAAAATTACCTTTATTTGAGCTCACAGTTTTGGCTGATGCCGTAACGATTAGTGCTCATAAGCTGGGTGGCCCGCAGGGCGTTGGCGCGATTATCGTGCGTGACGGTGTCCCGTTTGAGCCGATTGTCAAAGGTGGCGGGCAGGAACGTCGACGCCGCGCTGGCACCGAAAATGCGATTGGTATCGCCGGATTTGGTGCTGCGTGCGAGGCGGCGGCTTTGGATCAAGAGCACTATGCCGAGCTGGCAACGTTCCGAGATAAAATCGAAGCTGATCTCGGCGCTCAGGCTCGTGTTTATGGAGATAAAGCTACGCGGCTTAACAACACAACATGTATCGGTATGCCGGGTGTCTCTGCGGAAACGCAGGTGATGGCATTCGATCTTGCAGGTATTGCCATAAGTGCTGGATCCGCATGCTCGAGTGGCAAGGTTGAGCCGAGCCATGTTCTGATTGCTATGGGTATCGATCATGATGAAGCAGCTGAGGCTGTTCGTGTGTCCCTCGGATGGTCGAGCACTATGCAGGATGCAGAACGCTTTATTGATGTTTGGCAGAGCTTGCGGTCCCGAACCGCATCGGAGGCCGCGTAACATGTGTGCAGCCCGTCCCATCTATATAGATTATCAAGCCACGACACCTGTTGATACGCGTGTCATGGACGTGATGACGCCGTTCTTCACAGAAATGTTCGGCAACCCGCATTCAACATCACATAGTTATGGCTTGGAAGCGCGGGACGCGGTTGAGGCTGCGCGCGTTCAGGTGGCAGGCATGATCAATGCCGATCCGCGCGAAGTGATCTTCACGTCGGGTGCGACCGAAAGCAACAATATGGCGATCAAAGGCGTTGGGCGTTTCTTTGCCGGACGTAAGGGGCGCATGATTGCCCCCGTCACTGAGCATAAATGTGTTCTGGAATCCCTTAAATATGTCGCGAAGCTTGGCTATGAAATCACACTGTTACCTGTCGGTACGGATGGTCTGTTAGATCCCGCTGCCGTCAAAGATGCGATCCGCGATGACACTGCGCTGGTCTCTGTGATGCATGTGAATAATGAAATTGGTGTGATCCAGCCGATGGCTGAGATCGGTGCGATTTGCCGTGAGCGTGGTGTGTATCTGCATTCGGATGCAGCGCAAGCCGCCGGTAAAACGTCGATTGACGTTGCCGCCATGAATATCGATTTGCTGAGCCTGAGCAGCCATAAGATGTACGGTCCGATGGGTGTGGGCGTCCTTTATGTGCGCCGCAAGCCGCGTGTCCGCCTTGAGCCATTGATGCATGGTGGTGGTCAGGAGCGTACATTGCGCTCGGGCACATTACCGGCACCGCTTGTTGTTGGTATGGGTAAGGCTGCAGAAATTATTACCAACGAGACCGATGCCGATCATCCGCGCATCCGCGATCTTCGTGATCGGCTGATGAAGGGTCTTCAACAGCGGGTCCCGGGTACGTTTATCAACGGCAGCTTGGATCATCGCATCTCAGGTAATCTGAATATCGGATTTGAAGGTATTGATTCCGAAGCTTTGATGGATGCGGTTAAAGATCAAATTGCCCTTTCAAGTGGGTCAGCATGCACATCCGCAGCCGTAGAGCCTTCGTATGTATTACGAGCGCTTGGTTTGTCGGATACAGACGCACACGCATCGGTTCGCATGTGCGTTGGGCGTATGACGACATCGGATGAAATTGATACTGCGATTGCAGCTTTAAGCGCTGCTGTAACGACGTTAAGAGAAGCAGATGAGAGCCGCCTTCGGGTGCATACGGCGTAAGCCAGAGACGACTAACAAAGGAAGAGATTAAAATGCCAGCGACAGCGGAAACTGCCGATCAGGTCCAATCTATTGAGGGTGAGAAGTACAAGTACGGCTTCATCACTGAGATTGAATCGGATATGGCACCAAAAGGACTAAGCGAAGATATTGTTCGCTTTATCTCGGCCAAAAAGAATGAGCCTGAATGGTTGCTTGATTGGCGCTTGAAAGCGTATCGCCGTTGGTTGGAAATGCCTGAGCCAAAATGGGCCAAGGTCGATTTCCCACCGATCGATTATCAGCAGTACCACTATTATTCAGCACCCAAGAGCCAGGAAGATGGCCCGCAAAGTCTTGAAGACGTTGATCCAGAGCTTTTGGCGACCTACGAGAAATTAGGTATTCCAATTCGCGAGCAAGAAATGCTCGCAGGTGTGCAGAATGTCGCAGTCGATTATGTCTTCGATAGTGTCTCTGTTGCGACGACATTCAAAAAGAAGCTCGAGGCTGCTGGCGTTATCTTCTGCCCAATCTCTGAAGCGCTTGAACGTTGCCCTGATCTGGTTCGGAAATACTTAGGCACCGTTGTGCCAATGGCAGATAACAAGCATTCGTGCCTGAACTCAGCTGTCTTTACTGATGGCTCGTTTGTGTACATCCCGCCGGGCGTTAAGTGTCCCATGGAACTGTCGACATATTTTCGTATTAACGAACAAAATACGGGCCAGTTCGAGCGTACATTGATCATTGCTGATAAGGGCTCATACGTGAGTTACCTTGAAGGCTGCACAGCACCGATGCGTGATGAAAATCAATTGCATGCTGCTGTTGTTGAATTGATCGCGCTGGATGACGCCGAGATAAAATACTCAACGGTTCAAAACTGGTATCCGGGTGATGCGGATGGCAAGGGCGGCATTTATAACTTTGTCACCAAGCGTGGCGCATGCCGGGGTAAAAACTCCAAGATTTCATGGACCCAGGTTGAGACGGGTTCAGCGATCACATGGAAGTATCCAAGCTGCATCCTGCAGGGTGATAACTCGGTGGGTGAATTTTATTCCATCGCGATCACCAACAATGCGCAGCAGGCTGACACGGGTACCAAGATGATCCATATCGGCAAGAATACGACGTCGCGGATTATCTCGAAGGGTATTTCAGCAGGTAAATCTGATCAGACGTATCGCGGTCTTGTGAAAATCTCGGCCAAGGCTGAGGGAGCACGTAATTACACGCAATGTGACTCGCTTTTGATTGGTGATAAATGTGGTGCGCATACCGTGCCGTATATTGAAAGTCGCAATAAAGCCGCGATTGTTGAGCACGAAGCCACCACCTCAACCATCTCGGAAGACCAGCTTTTCTATCTGCGCCAACGGGGTATCCCGCAAGAAGCTGCAGTTGCACTGGTCGTTAACGGGTTCTGCCGAGAAGTGTTGCAGCAGTTGCCTATGGAATTCGCCGTCGAAGCGCAAAAGCTTGTTGGTATCTCGCTTGAAGGAAGTGTCGGTTAAGCCGGCCGTTAAAGGAATATAGAACGATGTTAGAAATTAAAGATCTCCATGCCACTGTTGGCGGCACTGAAATTCTTAAAGGCCTGCACCTGGTTGTTGAGCCTGGCGAAGTGCATGCCATTATGGGCCCGAACGGGTCTGGTAAGTCGACCTTGTCGTATGTGCTTGCGGGCCGCGAAGGGTATGACGTGACGGGTGGCCGAATCATCTATAACGGTGAAGACCTCACAAACCTTGAGCCGGAAGAGCGTGCTGCTAAGGGCATTTTCTTGGCGTTTCAATACCCGGTAGAAATTCCAGGTGTGCCGAACTCCACATTTTTGAACGAAGCGCTGAATGCTGTGCGTCGTTACCGCGGCGAAGAAGAGATGGATAAGATTGAGTTCATCAAAATGCTTCGCGCCAAGACGAAAGAGCTGAGCATGTCCGATGAGATGCTCAAGCGCGCCGTTAATGTGGGCTTCTCGGGTGGTGAGAAAAAGCGTAACGAAGTCCTGCAGATGGCAATCCTTGAGCCAACGTTGGCAATCCTCGACGAAACAGATAGTGGTCTTGATATCGATGCGCTAAAAATTGTTGCTGATGGCGTCAATGCGCTGCGTTCACCTGAGCGTTCAAGCCTTGTGATCACACACTATCAGCGCCTGCTCGATTACATTGTGCCGGACAAAGTACATATTCTTGCTAAGGGTCGCATTCAGCACACGGGTGGCAAAGAGTTAGCCCATGAGCTTGAAGCAAAAGGATATGCAGACTTCGTTGGGGAGGCTGCTTAATGTCGATCCTTCCGTTCATCGAAGGTGAGCCAATTGCGGGACGTCAGCTTATTGGCCAGGACTTGGCATGGCTGACGACACGCCGCCAGGCGGGCATCGAGCGTTTTCAGAAAACCGGCCTGCCAACACAAAAATTGGAAAGCTGGAAATATACGCGTCTGCGTCCTTTGGATGATACGCGTTACTTACCTGTAGATGCTGGTGGCACCGATATCAGTATTGATACTGTGCCGAGTGTTGGCGATGTTGCCGCACGTCTTGTTTTTGTGAATGGACGTCTGCGCGCTGATTTATCTGACATCAGTGAGCTGCCTGAAGGTGTCCGTTTTGATACTCTTGAGAATGTGTTGGCGGAAGATCCGTTATGGGTTGAGGCCAACATGGGCAGTGTTGCCAAAGATGCTGATCAGGCAATGCTGGCACTTAATGATGCCATGATGGACTCCGGCTTTGTGCTGCATGTTCAAAAGGGCAAAGCGCTGACGAAGCCTGTTGAGGTCGTTTTTATTGGTGGCCTGACAGATCAAGCGATTGCATATTTTCCACGTAACCTGATCGTTCTCGAAGAAGCGTCTCAGGCGACATTGGTAAAACATCATGTCGGTCATGGCCGTGCTGAGTACTTTGCGAATTCAGTTTCGGAAATTGCTGTCGGTGATGCTGCCAATTTCAAGCACTACAAAGTACAAGCTGAGAGTATCCACGCGACACACGTTGCAACGGTTCACACACGTATCGGTCGCGATGCCAATTACGAAGGTTTTGGCCTGTCGATTGGTGGCCTGCTGTCACGTACCGAGACTAATATTACATTAGCTGGGCAAGGGGCTAATGCCGGTTTGCATGGTGCTTATATGATGCGTGGGAATGAGCATTGCGATAACACATCTTATATTGATATGGCCGCGCCAAATACGACCTGTAATCAAGTGTTTAAAGGTGTGTTGGACGATGCAAGTCGTGGTGTATTTCAAGGTAAAATCCACGTTGCCAGAGATGCTCAAAAGGCTGACGGGCGGATGCTGAATAAAACATTGTTGCTGAGCAATGATGCCGAGATCGACAGCAAGCCTGAACTCGAGATTTATGCAGACGATGTTCAGTGCGCGCATGGCATGACGACGGGACAACTTGATACGACAGCGCTGTTCTATTTGCGCTCGCGCGGTATCCCCGAAGCGTTGGCTCGTAATATGCTGGTGCAATCATTCTTGGGCGATGCTTTGGAAGAAATTTCTGATGAGAACGTCCGTGAAGTATTCCTGGACCGGGTTGTTCATTGGCTGCCAGCACACTGCTTTTTAGCAGGCGAATGGAAGGAAAGCGCTTAATGACTGACGCTGCACAATTGGCTAAAGGCCCTGGTGATAATTCCACACAGGCGTTTGATGTAGACCGTATCCGTGAGGATTTTCCTGTGCTTAAGGAAATGGTTTATGACAAGCCTTTGGTTTTCCTAGACAACGGTGCCAGTGCACAAAAGCCTCGTCAGGTCATTGAGGCCATGACGGATTGCATGGAGCATTATTACGCCAATGTGCACCGTGGGAATCATCGGCTTAGCCAGCTCTCGACCGTAGGGTACGAAAAAGCCCGAGAAAGCGTCGCACGTTTTATGAATGCGCCAAATCAGGATGAAGTGATCTTCACCAAGGGTGCCACCGAGGCCATTAATCTGGTCGCGTCCAGTTATGGTCGGACATTCTTGAAGGAAGGCGACGAAATCATCGTCACGGTGATGGAGCATCACGCCAACATCGTGCCATGGCAGTTGCTGCGTGCTGAAAAGGGTATCGTCCTCAAGGTTGTGCCGATCGA
>Ga0209425_10002067_pt1 | contig 22827 bp, 18 predicted proteins | sample COG_05_FD_184749 | JGI IMG/M metagenome (GOLD analysis project Ga0209425, IMG submission 184749) | Pelagic Microbial community sample from North Sea - COGITO 998_met_05 (SPAdes) (version 2) | ecosystem: Environmental > Aquatic > Marine > Neritic zone/Coastal water | place: Helgoland, sampling...
CCTGAGTACAAGGCGAACCGTCCACCGATGCCGGATGATCTTCGAGTGCAAATCGAACCCATTCATAGAATTATTCAACAAATGGGATTACCGCTGATTGTTGAGGCTGGCGTTGAAGCTGACGATGTGATCGGTACCCTCGCGACCCAAGCAGCGATCGCGGGTGAGCGAGTCTTGATTTCAACAGGCGATAAAGACATGGCGCAGTTAGTCAGTGCCAATGTCACTTTGATGAATACGATGACCGACACATTTATGGATGAAGCAGGCGTCATTGATAAGTTTGGTGTTCGCCCGGACCAGATCATTGATTATTTGGCGCTTGTGGGCGATTCGGTCGATAACATTCCAGGTGTTCAAAAGTGTGGGCCCAAGACCGCGGTGAAGTGGTTATCAAACTATGGATCGCTGGATGGTGTGATGGCTCACGCCAGTGAAATATCGGGAAAGGTTGGAGAGAATCTCAAGGAAGCGTTATCTCATTTGCCGCTGTCCTATGATTTAGCCACGATTCGTATTGCACTTTCACTACCCGTCACAATTGCCGGGCTGAAGCCAACCGACCCTGATCTCGATGGCTTGCGAGCCTCTTTTGAAGAATTTGAACTGAGAACTTGGTTAGACCAGCTGGCAGGACCTCAGGTCGCGGTGGCAGATGCGCCAGAAATAGATTACGACCTGGTCCTAACAGAATCCGACTTTCAGGTTTGGCTTGACCGTTTGCAGCAAGCGGAGCAATTCGCTTTCGATACGGAAACGACGGGACTTGATTACATGACCGCTGAAATTGTGGGAGTCTCTGTATGCACCGAACCTGGGGTGGCAGCTTACATTCCTTTTAGCCATGATTATGAAGGTGCGCCGACGCAGCTCGATCGAAGTTCGGTTTTGAGTCGTCTGTCGCCATTTTTAAATGACCCCAACAAGGTTGTGATCGGTCAGAACCTAAAATTTGATATCAGCGTCCTCGCCCGCGAAGGGATCACAATTTCGGCGAATATTGCCGACACGATGCTTGAATCCTACGTGCTGAACAGTGTTGCAACCCGCCACAATATGGACGATCTAGCACGGCATTATCTTAATCGAAAAACCGTCAAGTTTGAGGAGGTTGCTGGTATAGGGGTGAAACAGAAGACCTTCAACGAAATTGATTTAGCGTCTGCTGGTCACTACGCGGCTGAAGATGCTGATGTAACCTTACAATTGCATGAGATCTTGTGGTCCCAGCTTAAAGGCGAAAACAGACTGTGTTCGGTTTACCAAGAATTAGAATTGCCATTGGTGCGCATTCTCTCAAGCATCGAGCGCAATGGGGTGTACTTAGACAGTGCAATGCTAGATCAGCAATCGCAAGAGTTGGGGCTGAAACTGGCAGAACTAACCGAGCAAGCCCACGAACTTGCCGGAGAAGCCTTCAATCTGAGTTCTCCAAAACAGCTTCAAGGGATTTTGTTTGAGAAGTTGAGCCTACCGGTATTGAAGAAGACCCCTAAAGGGCAGCCGTCGACCAACGAAAGCGTGCTTCAGGAGCTCGCCCTTGATTACCCTTTGCCGAAAGTCGTGATGAACCATCGCGGGCTTAACAAATTGAAGTCTACCTACACGGATCAGTTGCCAAAACAGATTTCCGGAGTGAGCGGCCGGTTACATACCTCTTATCATCAAGCGGTCGCAGCCACGGGCCGCTTATCAAGCACCGATCCAAATCTGCAGAATATCCCCATCCGCACTGAAGAGGGTCGTCGGGTGAGAAAAGCATTTGTGGCCCCGCCAGGCACAAGCCTGATGGCCGCGGATTACTCTCAAATTGAGCTGAGAATTATGGCGCATTTGTCGGGTGATATCGGCTTGACCGAAGCCTTCAATCAAGGGCTCGATATCCATCGCGCGACGGCATCGGAAGTTTTTGGCGTGCCTTTAGACTTGGTATCGATCGACCAACGGCGTAGTGCCAAAGCAATTAATTTTGGATTGATCTATGGGATGTCGGCCTTTGGATTAGCAAAGCAGCTCGGTATTCAAAGGGCAGATGCCCAGACGTACATGGACCTCTATTTTGAGCGATACCCGGGTGTTCAGGCCTACATGCAGGAGATTCGTGCCCAGGCCGCGGATCAAGGCTATGTTGAAACTTGGTTTGGTCGACGCTTGTATTTACCAGAGATCCAGTCGTCGAATTTCCAAATGCGTCAGGCCGCCGAGAGAACAGCGATCAATGCACCGATGCAGGGTACGGCGGCGGATATCATTAAACGAGCGATGATCGATGTACAAAACTGGTTGACTGAATCGAATTCGAGGGCAATTTTGATTATGCAGGTCCACGATGAGCTGGTTCTTGAAGTCGAAGATAACAGCATCGCTGACGTCCAAGAGGCTGTCGTCGAATTAATGTCAGGCGCTGCGTCTCTTAAGATCCCCTTAGAAGTCGAAGTCGGGGTTGCCTCAAACTGGGAGGGTGCGCATTAATCCGTTTAAGGTTTAATTTTCGAAATGAATGGAACTTATCTGGATGGCCAAGGTCTGAAGATCTGTACGTACGTTTTGATAGACACCTTGGTGAGTGCCTTTTTTATTGAAGCCCCATCCTGAGTGTTTATATAAATGTTTCGACAGAAGCTTCGGTTTTCCCCCATTTTACCGAAGTCTCGGCCCCACCTCTGGCGTTGTCAGAGGGTGGGGTTTTTTTATTGGGAGGGTGTTTAATATGAGGGTGTTTAATATGAGGGAGTTAGATAGGAGGTGTTTTTAATAATTGGTTTTTTTGACCTTTAGGTTTTTTACGAAAGTGGCGCAAATCAGGGATTCGCAAACCAGCGATCGAGCGTCGATTTTAAGGCGTCAATGCCCTCTCCACTATTGGACGAAAAAGTTTGCACGCTGGCGTGATCTGGAAGGTCCCGTTTCAATCTCAATAAAATGCTTTGTTGGGGTCCGCGCTTGAGCTTGTCTGATTTGGTTAAAAGAATGTGAATGGGCAAAGAAGCGCTTTGCGACCAAGTCACCATCATTTCGTCGAAAGGTTTTAGGGCATGGCGAATATCAGCAACCAGTACAATACCTTTAAGGCTTTTTCTCCCTCGAAAATATTCGTCGAGATGGGTTTGCCAATACTGTTTAAGCGAAATAGGCACTTTGGCATAGCCATAACCTGGTAAATCAACCAGCCGACACTGTTCGCCAAGGGCAAAAAAATTGATCAGTTGGGTTCGCCCGGGGGTTTTACTCGTCCGGGCAAGTTTTTTTTGTCGGGTCAGCGCATTAATGGCGCTCGATTTCCCAGCATTTGAACGACCACAGAAAGCGACTTCCTGTCCCTCATCGGCAGGGCATTCCTTGAGCCGCGTGGCGCTGGTTAAAAATCCAGCCGATTGATAGTCGAACTGTTGCATGAAGAATATCGTTGTCCCGAACTGTCACTCTAAGTGGTTTTAGCTATAATAGCGCATTCGCCGGAGCACAGTCTGATGAAGATCGTCTAGAGGTTTTATCTTTGGCGCTTCAAACAGCGAAATAAGCTGGAAAGGGTTAACTAGGGTGGTTCATGTATAGATTATTTTTGAGTATTTGTTGGCTGGTTTTTGCGCCGGTTGCGTTCGCCGATGGGGATGCGAACCGGGGAGAGGCCTTAACTGGAACGTGCGTTGCCTGTCACGGTACAGACGGCAATAGCCTCGTGGGTAGTTTCCCAAACATCGCGGGACAAAATGCGTCATACCTTTACAAGCAGCTGGTTGAAATTCAATCGGGAGAGCGCAGTGCGGTGTTGATGACAGGAATCCTTGACGGAATGAGCGAACAGGATCTTGCTGACCTGTCGGCGTTTTATGAGGCACAACCCGCGGCAACCAGTGCTGCTGACCCTGAGCTTGCGGCACTTGGAGAGTCTATCTATCGAGCTGGCATCGCTCGAAAGTCCGTTGCAGCCTGCACTGCTTGTCATTCACCAACGGGCCAAGGTAACGGTCTCGCCTCCTTCCCAATGCTTGCTGGCCAATGGGCAGAGTATACAGAGACCCAGTTACGGGCTTTTCGCTCCGGTGAGCGGGCAAATGATGGGGACAGTCAAATGATGAGATTGTCGGCCATGGATTTGAGTGATCAAGAAATTGCAGCGGTTGCATCCTACCTAGCGGGATTGCGGCCCTGAGCCAACGATGCGGATGGTGTTGAATTCAATGTGGAGAAACGAGATGACCTCAGTTTTAGGAGCAAGTCTAAATTGGTTTAGGCGGTGTGCGTGTGTCGCGTTGATTGGCTTGAGTTTGGGCGTTAGTGCGCAATACGAGTCCGGCGTTCATTATATTGAGTTGCCAACGCCCTTGTCTGTAAGCAGCGATGGGGTCGAGATCACTGAGTACTTTTCTTACGCCTGCAATCACTGTTACCAATTCGAACCAAGTCTAGCGGCATGGGTCGCCAAGCTTCCAGAGGATGTGACGTTCACAAGAACGCCAGCAATGTGGAATGATACCTATCGGTTTTTTGCGCAAACCTACTATACGCTTCGAGCCATGGATGTTTTAGATAAAATGCACCTCCAGGTCTTTAATGCGGTGCACCTTGAGCGTAGAAATATTATGAACCCTAAGGCAATGGCTGAATTTCTCGCAGAGCTGGGGGTCGACGCCATTACTTTTGGTAAGGTTTTTACGAGCTTTGGTGTTCAAGCCAGTCTTCAACAGGCGGAGGCTCGAGGCCTTGCCTATCGGGCGACGGGGGTTCCTACCCTCATCGTTAATGGTAAATATCGAGTTGAGTCGCGGGGTGCCGGAGGGACATCTGGCATGCTGAAAGTTGCTGAGTATTTGATTAACCTTGAGAAGCAGTAAGCCTCGGTACTAGGCAGAAGCACTACAATGTATCGTTGGCAGCCGGTCGATATTCATCGGGCCGATGAAGCTGTTCTCGGTTGTCCGGTGGGTCGGCTCAAAGATCACTTGTTTTCAAGCCCTGCTGCGGCGTTAGACCATTGGTCAAAGCGCCAGCCGGATGCTACGTGCCTTGTTGTCGGCGGGCATTCCTACTCCTTCCTTGATATTAAAACCTTGAGCTGTGAATTCTCCGAGATGCTGGCTAACCAAGGCGTTGTCCCAGGAGAGCGAGTGATCCTGGAACTTGAAAATAGCCTGGGGTTAGTTGTTGCATTTTTAGCCCTCAATCGGTTGGCTGCGGCGGCCGTCATTTTAAGCCCTAGACTCTCACAAGCTGAGCGTCAAAAGATCTCGAGACACGCGCTGCCTGTGGGCCGAGTCCATCATTCAGATGCCTCCTTGCCCTTAGCGGATCAACGCTGTTGTGCAGGCTCATTGGCAGAACTGGGTTTAGTTTTTTCAGCAGCAGATGAGGGTCGAGCCGATGACCCGCTGGTCTGCCCTTCAGAGGTCTCGGTTATCCTTTACACCACTGGAACGACGGGACAGCCAAAAGGGGTGATGTTGACGAATCAAAATCTGATGTTTAACGGATCCGTTTCCGGGAAACTCCGGGGCTTGCAGCCCTGCGATCGGGTTTTAACGGCTTTGCCCTTGTCTCATGCTTTTGGGCTTTCAGCGGTTCTGTGCTCGGCCCTTGTCCAAGGCTCTGCGCTCGAGCTCAAGGCTAGGTTCAATGCTAAAGAAATATTGCGTGATCTAGCGGTTAATGAAGTGATCGGGTTTTTCGGTGTGCCCGCAATGTATGTGGCGCTGGTCGCCGAACAAATAACGGCGCCCCAGGTTTTTCCGAAACTCAGGTTCCTGTATAGCGGCGGCGCGCCACTCGACATGGCGATCAAGGACGATGTCCAAAAGAGTTTTGGATTACCCCTGCATAATGGCTACGGAATGACCGAAACCGGGCCTACCATTTCGCAGACCCGCCTTTATGCTCCAATGCAGGACAGTTCTGTGGGGTTCGTGATTCCGGGTGTTGATTTTAGACTCATCGAGAGTCCCGATTTGGAACCGGGTGTGGGCACTCTTGAGGTGTCGGGCCCGAACATAATGGCAGGATATTTTCGTGAGCCAGAAAAGACCCGAGAAGTCCTCAATGCAGGGTGGTTGACGACGGGGGATTTAGCACGAATCAATGACTGTGGCGCCTTGGAAATAGTGGGTCGGCGAAAGGAATTGATCATCAAAAACGGGTTCAATGTGTATCCCCCTGAGATTGAAGCTGCGTTAACCGCGATCCCTGGAATTGCGCTGGCAGCGGTTATTGGCAAGCATCGACTAGGCACAGAACTCATTGTTGCATTTGTGGAAACCCACCCCGTGGACTTTGAGCTTGACCTCCGAGAAGTTAACGAGCAGCTGCGGGCCACGCTGTCAGGTTATAAATTGCTCGATGAGCTTCATGTGCTGCCGCAACTTCCGGCATCTCCATCGGGCAAGGTCTTGAAGCACCGACTCTGAGGCCTGCCTGTTGATCGTTTCTCACTAGGTCTTCGGCCTCGGGGTATGCCCGTTCCGATTGAATTGCAAAGGGCCATCGAATAAAATTCGTCATGGCGCGAAAGAATTCACCAAAAAACCGAATAGACGAGCACCCCGAAGGTCTGCGAGGTGCTCTGCTGGAGCGTCCCTCCTCCCCCCCATTGAAACTGAAACCGTTGACGCCATTCTGCGTGAGCGGTCATCGATTAGGAGGCTACGATGGCCAAGATTCTTGAGGATATTTCCCGAACGTTTGCTGAGTATCTGTTAATACCCAGATTAACCCGGCGTGATCAGCACATAGATGCGATCGATTTGTCCGCGCCCCTCTCTCGAGAAGGCGTCCAAGGCCAAGAAAAATTGTCCATGAATATCCCCATCGTCTCGGCCTGTATGCAGGCGGTGTCGGGCACCGACTTGGCCGTCGCTTTAGCCCGACAAGGTGGTCTGAGCATGATCTTTTGTTCTCAAAGCATCGAGAGCCAGGTAGACATGGTCAAAAAGGTGAAGGCGCATAAAGCGGGATTTGTTACCAGTGGTGCGAATATCAAGCCAGATGCCTCCTTGCGTTCGGTGCTTGAACTTATGAACGCCAGTGGCCATTCAACCATTCCCGTGACAACCGACGGTAGCCCTCACGGTAATTTTGTGGGTCTGATCACGGATCAGGATTTTTGGGAGTTCGAAGATAACCTCGATAATTTGGTTCAGGCGCACATGACAGCGAAGGCTGATGTGATCTACGGTGAAGAGGGGATCACCCTTCGCGAAGCTAATCAGTTGCTTCACCGGCATAAAAAAGATTGCCTTCCCATACTTTCGCTCGAGGGCCGCTTGTCGGCGCTCGTTTTCAAGAAAGATTATGTTGATCACCAAATGCATCCCCTAGAAATCCTAGACGACAACAAACGTTTGCGGGTTGGGGCGGCAATCAACACCCATGACTATCAAGATCGCGTCCCTGCTTTGATTGAGGCAGGTGCAGACGTACTGTGTTTCGACTCTTCAGACGGTTTTACTGAGTTTCAGATGGATGGTGTGGCATGGATTCGAGAACAATTCGGTCCGGATATCGTGATCGGCGGTGGAAACGTTGTTTCCGCTGAAGGGTTTGATTATTTGGCGATGTCAGGGTTGGTTGATTTTATAAAAGTGGGAATCGGTGGTGGTTCGATTTGTATTACAAGAGAACAAAAAGGGGTGGGCCGAGGTCAAGCCTCTGCCCTGCTTGAAGTCGCAGCACGTCGTGATGCGTACTTTGAAGAAACCGGCGTTTATGTGCCGCTGTGCTCTGACGGCGGTCTGGCCAATGACACGCAGATCGTGATGGCGCTGGCCATGGGCGCGGATTTTGTCATGATGGGTCGATATTTTGCGATGACCGAGGAGAGTCCCACGTCAAAGATCTCGATCAATGGACAGATGTATAAGCCCTATTGGGGAGAAGGGACCCTGCGCGCTCAAAATTGGCAGCGGTATAGTGAGGGTATGAGCAGTCGAAAAATGGTGTTCGAGGAGGGTGTTGATGCCTTCGTGCCCTTGGTCGGTACCGTTGCAGAAGTTCTAGAGACGACCCTTCACAAGTTAAAAAGTACCATGATGAATTTAGGCGCAGACAATTTGTCATCGTTTAAAGAGCAAGCCGTCATCACTCTGGTGTCGGAGCAATCAATCGTCGAAGCGGGAACATCCAACGTCTTTAAATTCTCCAGAAATAGAGATGCCGATGAATCTGACTGGGGCAACTGATCGTATTCTGCGGTATACTCTGTGCGCGAATTTTTGAGGGATGTACATCATGAAGAACCTGATGCTGTTACCACTTTTAGCGGTGTCCGTGCTTGTGTATGCGGGACCGATCGAAGACGAAATTATTGCACGGATCCACAAAGTAGGAGAGTTGTGCTTGGTCGGACAGGCGTGCGCATCAGGACAGATGATGGAAGCCGTTTCAGATTCAGCAGCCTCTCCAGAGGCGATTTATGAGCGCAGTTGTTCCACTTGCCATGACTTGGGTATTGCCGGCGCGCCCAAGATGTCCGATGTCGCCCAATGGGCGCCACGGCTAGAGAAAGGGATGGAAACCCTGTACGACAGTGGTATCTACGGTTTGGCCCCTGGAATGCCGGCCAAAGGGATGTGCTTCGAATGTTCAGACGATGACATCAGGGCTGTAGTCGATTATATGGTTGCTGTCTCTCAGTAGCCCGTTTTTCAATAGGCTGTTTTTCAATAGACTGGCTTTCAATCCACCGGCTCTCAATAGACGGGCGCTCAATGCACCGCCTCTCAACGCACAGCCTCTCAACGTTAGGTTGGTCAGTCGAGGAATAGCCTTCGTTGGCGCTTAGTTGGGCCGCAATGATAAAGCCTCTATCAAATGCTGGGGGGTGACATGGCGCGCGAGTCCGAGATCAGCAATCGTCCTACCGATTGAAACGACCTTTTGAATAGACCTGCCTGATAGTTGGAGGCGATTGGCCGCATCAGTCATGAAGGCTAAAGCCTCCGATTGCAGTTGTTGTGGCAGAGGTCTGTCATCAAGGGACTGTCGATGGTCGCGAAAGCGCCGGGCACGTTCGAGGGTGGATCCTAGTCGCTCATGCTCTGTTTGTCCCTCCGGCTCCGTTACCGGCAATTTTTTAAACTCCTCCAATAGGTGCTCGGGTTTGACCGCAGGGACACTGACCTGCAGATCAATGCGATCCATAATGGGGCCCGAGACTTTCCTCTGATATCGGCTGATGGCATCACCCAAGCAGGAGCAGGGTCGTGCGCTGCCTAACCAGCCGCAGGGACAAGGGTTCATCGCTGCAACCAGCTGAAACTGCGCGGGGTATTGCAGGTGATGATGGGCACGATGGATCTCGATGGTGCCAGATTCCATGGGTTGTCTGAGTTGATTAAGCACTTGATGTGAAAACTCTGGGAGCTCATCTAAAAATAGAATGCCGTGATGAGCTTTTGTAATTTCTCCAGGTTTGGGTGGGTTGCCGCCTCCTATTAATGCCGCAGCGGAGGTGGAGTGGTGAACCTCTCGAAAGGGCCTGGGCAGATTAAGTCTAAAGTGGTTTGTGCCCTGAAGAGACGCAATGCAATTGAGCTCAATGACTTGTTCCCGGTTCAGGGGTTCAAGTAGGCCAATCAACCTTTTAGCGAGCATTGTTTTGCCCGAACCCGGCGGCCCCGATAAAAGGAGGTGATGGCGCCCGAGTGCGGCGATGGCAAGCGCGCGCTTTGCAGCAGACTGCCCTTTGATATCATCGATTAACTCTGTCGTCCTTGCTGGAGAGCAAGGGCTGACCTTTGCTGCCTCGATCTTTGGGCGAAGATCTGATTTGAAGTCGCTGAGCGTCGTTGCAGTGATCAGGCAGGGCGTATCGATTAGCGCTCCCCAGTTGACCCCGTCGCCCACAACCAGGGTCTCGCCCCGGCCTTGGCTTGAGATGACAGCGAGCGCTTGACCCGGTGCCGGTTTAATCCATCCGGTTAGGCTAAGGTCTCCCATCGCGTGGATATTCAAAAATCGTGACCGATCAATTTGATGGCTTGCAAGTAGGATAGATAGTGCGACAGGCAGATCAAAACCGGCGTGTTCCTTATCAATATCCGAAGGCGCGAGATTTACAATAATTCTGCGATCCGGCATTTTGTAGCCTGATTGGACGATTGCTGAGCGAACTTTAGCTCTGATTTGCTTGGATCGTCTGTCGCTGATGCCAACAAGGTCAAGCTGCGGGAGTCCGTTACTAATCGTTGCTTCAACTTCCACGATTTGAGTGCCCAGCCCAACAATGGCGTAACCGAAGACTTGTGCTGTGGACATAGATTGACTCTGGTGATTCAAGAATCGGCAGATTAAGGGAAAACCAGGCGAGCGTTGACCGAATTAAACCGCACAACTATTGCGCATTCTGCGCTCATTTTGGTGCGAACTTTCATCCCTTTGCCCAGGAACAGCTGTTAATCCGCTATATTTAGGCGTTTTTGTGGAATCCAAACGGTAAATTTTTGGCATGGGCTGTGCTTTGTAGTTGGTACGTAAAAGTTGAAAGTTTAACGGTGAAGGAGTTTCGGTCGTTCAACAGGACCGGAAAATGTCGTGAACCAAATGAAGTTAGCCGAGGTTGAATTGGGGCTGACACTAGAACTTCAATGCTGATTAGACCTCGCCGAATGACGGTAATAGAACCGGCGCGTCGAAAACAGTGGGCGTAAAATCTTGGAAGACGTTGAATTTATTCTTTAGTCATTCAATAATCGTAATGTGAGTCATCTCAAGAGATGGCGAAGTCAAGGAGAGACGATGAAACTAGTAACTGCCATTATTAAGCCCTTCAAATTAGATGATGTGAGAGAAGCATTGTCTGAGATTGCTGTTCAAGGAATGACCGTCACAGAAGTCAAAGGTTTTGGTCGACAAAAAGGTCATACTGAACTCTACCGAGGGGCGGAGTATGTCGTTGATTTTCTGCCTAAAGTGAAGATAGAGGTGGCCATCGATGATACGAATCTCGACGGTGTGATTGAGGCGATTACCAATGCTGCGAATACCGGGAAAGTAGGGGACGGTAAGATTTTCGTTTCCGCCCTAGAAGATGTCATACGCATTCGAACTGGGGAAACGGGAGCTGACGCCGTCTAATCGGCTCTAGATAGACACAACCGTAGCTGTTGCGATCGCCCGTAGCACCTTATACTAGTGCCTTGGGGTAACGAGTCCAGCACGCATGAAATATCGAAGTACCCGAGGCGGTGTCGAGGGTTTGTCCTTTAGCGACGCAGTGATGATGGGGCTGGCCACCGATGGTGGCCTTATCGTGCCAGAGTCGATTCCCGATCTTCGTTCACGTTTGAGCCAGTTCTCATCTTTGTCTTACCCCGATCTCGCGTTTCAGATCATGCAGCCCTTTGCGGACGACATTGATGCACGAGCATTTGAGGCGCTGGTGGCGCGTAGTTATGCGCAATTTCAGCATGCGGAGATTGCGCCTTTAGTCCCTGTCGGGAATGTGCATGTCCTCGAACTGTTTCACGGGCCTACCTTGGCGTTTAAAGATATTGCCCTTCAGTTCCTAGGGGAATTGTTTAGCCATATCTTGGCGGCCAGGGGCTCAGAGCTCAATATTCTAGGTGCAACCAGCGGTGACACAGGGAGCGCAGCCATCGCTGGTGTTCGGGGTAAGCCGGGAATTAGAATTTTCATAATGTTCCCTGAAGGCCGCACGAGTCCGATTCAAGAGCGACAAATGACGACGGTCCTCGATGATAATGTTTATAACCTGAGTATTGATGGCAGTTTTGACGATTGTCAGAATCTCCTCAAAACGGTGTTCTCTGATCTAGAGTTTAAGGCGCGTTTTTCCCTCGGCGCGGTGAATTCTGTGAACTTTGCCCGAGTCTTGGCCCAAACCGTTTACTATTTTTGGAGCTGGACTCGGTTAGGATGCCCAGAGCAATTCGATGTCACCGTGCCAACGGGTAATTTTGGAAATATTTTTGCAGGATTTTTGGCGAAAAAAATGGGCCTGCCGCTGCGTAAGCTCATTTTAGCGACCAATCAAAACGACATCCTCGCTCGCTTTTTTGATTCGGGTGTCTATCAGCGCGGTGCTGTAGGGTTTTCTAATAGTCCAGCGATGGACATCCAAGTCGCCAGCAATTTTGAGCGCTATCTTTACTACCAGCTGGACGAAGACAGTGTTGCCTGTCGAACGTTCATGCAGGATTTCCAAAGTCAGGGTCGAGGGATTTTGCTCGATCGCTCTGGCGCATTTGATTGGTTCTCGGCAGGGTCAGTCAGTGATCAAGAGACCCTTGAGTGTCTTCGGTCGACATGGATGGATTCGGATTATCTTGCTGACCCGCATACAGCCGTGGGATTGCATCTAGCGTCGCGACATCTTGACTCGAATATACCGATGGTCTGCTTGGCCACGGCACATCCAGCAAAGTTTGACGCTGCGGTTGCCGAGGCGGTCCCGGGCGTGACGAATTCCCATCCGACCTTGGATCGACTTCAGGGTCAGGCAACCCGAAAAGTTGAAATACAGGACGATCCTGAGACCCTAAAAGACTTTATTAGAGCGGCCTGCCAGAACGGTCATTAATGCGCGTGACGGCTTTTTCCAATTCGCTTAAATCGTAGATGATTTCTGTTGCCGGGGTAGAAGCCTGGGTGGAAATTTTTTCTGGCGTCGATAACCAGATGGTAAAAATTCCCAGGGATGCTGCAGCGGTGACATCGAGCAAAGGATCATCGCCCACATAAATCATTTCTTCCGGACGGCATCCAAAGCGATCCAGCGCGGCAAGAAACAAATCAGGTTGAGGTTTGGGTGCCCCCACCTGCTCAGCGGTCAGCGCGAACTTAAACAGGGGTCCGATGCTGAGTTGATCAACGCTCGCGTTGCCGTTAGTGAGCGCGCAAAGGGCAAAGTCTTGAGAAAGCGTTTGCAGTGCCTCCTCTGCGCCAGGGTAAAAGGAGACAGCATTCCTGGCCTTTAAAAAAACGGTCATCGCTGCCTCAGCGACGGCCTCTGCGTTTGAACGGTGCGCAGGAACATCCATGGCAATTTTGACTAACAGCGCGCGTCTAAGGTCGGTCAGTCGAAACGCAAAGTCGGGATTTTTCTCCAGGATTTCAGTGCGATAAGCCGTGAGATGAGCGCCAGAGTAAGGAATGGCTGGTGATAAGGCACTTAAGTGCTTTTGTAGCTCTGCCTCGGCGTGGAGAATCACGGGTTTGACTGGCCAGAGGGTGTTGTCGAGGTCAAAGCCAATGAGCTTGATCATTGTGGGCTGCCTGACTCGTTTTTGGCATTCGCTTTTTTCGTTTGACGACTGGCTCTGGGATGCGCTGTATCGTAGACCGACGCTAAATGCTGGAAGTCCAAGTGGGTATAGATTTGCGTGGTACTGATGTCCGCATGGCCCAATAACTCTTGAACGCTGCGAAGATCGCCGCTTGATTCTAGGATGTGGCTCGCGAAAGAGTGTCGTAGCATATGCGGGTGAATCGAGACACCATCGCCGGATTGTCGCGACCAGGCTTTGATGCGAGCTTGGACACCCGATGGACTAATGCGAGCGCCTCGTTCACTGATGAAAAGGGCATTGGAATCGATGGTGTTACCTTTTGTGGGTAATTGGTCTCTGACTGAGAGCCATTGCTTTACTGCGGAAATTGCATGGCTGCCAACGGGTACAAGGCGCTCTTTGCGGCCCTTACCTTGGACTAAAATGGTTCGGTCATTCCATGAGATGCTGTCTTTATCAGCGACTGTGAGCTCTGAGAGTCGCAGGCCAGAGGAGTACAGCAGTTCGATCATTGCTTTGTCACGAACCCCATGCCATTGGGTAGGATTGGGGGTCAATAGCTTCGCCATTTGATCAGGGTCCAGAACTTTGGGTAGTTTTTTCCCTGTTTTAGGAGCGCTCACCAACTGCGCGGGGTTGTTCTCGAGCCCAGATTCCCGTGTGACGTAGTCAAAGAAACTTCTAAAAGCGGATAATTTTCGCTGCTGAGACCGCCCGGAAAGTCCGCGCCGATGACCCTGACTGATCAGTGCGCGAAGATGAACACTGGTGATATCTGAAGGAGCCTCGAGTCCCTGCGCATCAGCAAACTCAATCAGTGTCTTAAGGTCTCGCTCGTAGGCGATGAGCGTGTGAGGCGACAACTGACGCTCACTTTTGAGATGGGATAAAAACTTCGCTGTCCACCGCTGCATTGCGCTCAAGAGGAAGCGCGTTCTGATACAACCTGAGTAGGGAAATATCGATAGGCCAACAATCCCGCCAGAAAATCACCAATAAATGCCGCAAACAGCGTGTCTTGATCTTGATGAAAACCGTCGACTGATTCACTGCCGATTGCCAGAGCGCCATGAAGCCCCTCACAGTTGAGGGGGAGTAACGCGCTTGATGCAACCAGGTTGTCTGCTTCAGGGAACAGCACCTCAGATTCTGCTTCTCGAATAACCCCCAGGACTGGCTTTTCGGGATTAAAAAGGCCGCCAACCTGGCGCTCAAAGGTCGCTGATTCGATGAATGTAGTGGATGGGCAGGGCTCCCCCGGCGCATTCTTAAAAATGAAAAGATGATGGTGGTGATGAGTTAAGGTTTCTTGTAGTAGACGTTCTAAAACTTGGGTGACCTCTTGAATCGATTGTGGCCTCTGAAGTGTTTCAACCAGCCGATGGCAAAGCTGAAAAAGGTTTTGGTTTTGACGTGAAACCTCGATAAATTCAGTGATCTGCGCCTCGGCTTGCTCGAGTTTTTGTGAAACCAGATTGAATTTTCTTTGTGGCAGAGAGATGGCGGCCCCGGTGTTGTCCTCAACGCTTAGAATGAGTCGTTCGAGATCTTCGGGGTGAGATTTTATGTGGTCCTTAAGGGTCTCGAAGGTCGCATCGTTGCTCATGAGTATCTCTGTTGGTGTCCGTTGACTTTAATTTTGCCATCAAAAACTTTTTCGGCAGGTCCGGAAAGCCAAATTGCAGCCTTCGGGCCCGGCCATGAGACTTCAAGTTTACCGCCTGGCATCACAACGGTCACCTTTTGATCAAGTTGTGCGAGGTCTCGACCAATGGCAACCGCTGCGCAAGCCCCGGATCCACAGGCTAAGGTCTCACCAGCACCCCGCTCATCCACTCGGAGTTGGATTGTGTCAGAGGAGGATCTTTCCATGAACCCAACGTTGACGCCCTCGCCGAAAGCAGTGCGCTCTCGAAAGTCACGCGCTGCATTCGCCACATCGATGTTGCTCAGATTCTCGACCAGCACGACAGCGTGGGGGTTGCCCACGTTGGCGATCCCAAAGGGTCTGCGCCCGAGGTGCTCGAGTACACAATAAAAGGGCGCGGTTTCGCCCTCCTTGGGCTGAAAAGGAATGGCCTCGGGGGCAAACCTGGGGGTGCCGACATCCACGCGAAACCAATTGCTGTCCGTCCGCTCAGTCGTCATTCGTCCCGCTCGAGTCTGCAAAACCAGCTTTTTTTTACACGACAGCTGCTTGTCAAAAATGAATTTTGCAACGCAGCGCGCTCCGTTACCGCATTGGTTAGATTCTGATCCATCTGAATTGTAGATCTGATAAAAGAAGTCTGCATCGAGCGCAGTGGGGGGCGCAATAACGAGCAATTGATCAAAGCCAACACCGGTTCGGCGATCCGCGAGATATTTGATGAAGGGTTCGGACAGCACAGGAGATTGGGTGACAAGGTCGATAACAACAAAATCGTTGCCCAGGCCGTGCATCTTAGTGAAATGCAAAATCATCCTTTTGGACCGCTTTGGCTGTCCCGTGCTTCGCCGGCGGCATCATGATGAAGATAATCGGTTTCTGTCGCCAGTAAATCGTCGACCGATTCCCGTCTTCGGATCAAGCGTGATCGATCACCATCGACTAAGACTTCCGCGGCTCTGCCTCGGGTATTGTAATTCGAACTCATAGACATTCCATAAGCGCCCACAGAAACAAGGGCGATCAGCGCCCCTGCTTGAACATCTAGAGGATAATCCTTAGCGAGAAAATCTCCGGTTTCGCAAATCGGCCCAACAATATCAACCCGCTCCCCAGAGCTCGTTTGAGCCTTTACAGGCATGATTTTCTGGGTTGACCCGTATAACGCAGGCCGGATCAGATCATTCATCGCGGCATCAATAATGCCGAATTCGCGATCACCGTTGTGCTTGGTGTAGAGCACCTCGGCGAGGAGAATCCCAGCATCCGCAACGATATAGCGGCCAGGCTCAAGGATTAACTTAAGGTTACGACCGTGAAGCTTGCGGGCGATGGAGTCGGCCAGCGCTGACATCGGAAACGGCGGTTCATCGAGGTAACACACGCTCATTCCGCCTCCAAGGTCGATGTGGCTGAGTTCGATGCCGTTCTCCAGCAGTTGATCGACGAGGTCAAACAGGGCCTCCATGGCCGCCTCATAGGGCTCAAGCTGAGTGATCTGCGAGCCAATGTGACAATCGATACCCTTGATGTTAATCCCGGTGAGTGCCTTGGCTTTCTGATAGAGGCTGAGTGCTTGCTCGATAGGGATTCCAAATTTAGATTCTTTTAAGCCGGTTGCGATATAGGGATGGGTTTCCGGATTAACGTCTGGATTCACACGAAGGGAAATCGGGGCTTGCTGGCCCATTTTTTTGGCCACCGCATTAATATGATCCAGCTCCTCGGCAGACTCGACATTAAAGCAATGTATTTGGGCGGTAAGCGCTGCACGAATTTCGGCTTCGGTTTTTCCCACACCCGAAAAAACGATTTTTGAAGGGTCACCTCCGACCCGGAGCACCCGTTCTAATTCGCCGCCAGAAACAATATCAAAGCCTGAGCCTAGTCGAGCGAGACGCTGGAGCACGGATAGGTTGGAATTGGCTTTGACTGCGAAACAGATCAAAGGCTCGGTGGCCGCGAATGCGTCTTGAAAGGTCAAAAAAGCTGAATCAATGGCACTGCCAGAATAGATGTAAGTTGGCGTTCCAAACGTCTTGGCCAACTGATCGAGGGGCAGGCCCTCGCAGTGCAAAACGTCATGGCGATATTTGAAATCGCTCACGCACTGAACTCGCTTAAACGAGCTGGGGACTCTGGCGGATAGAGGGGTCCTTTTTGACCACAGCCTGTCAATAAGAGGCAGAGGATGATAACTAAAGCGCGCATATCTGACCATCCAGGAGAAACCTTGAGTATACTGGGTTCCAAGGATGATAGGGAGCAAGGATTTGAGCACAAATTCAGACGAGCGGTGGTACAACAGTCATGTGGACACGCTTTTGATGCTCATCGAGGATCGCTTCGACGACCTAGAAGAAGATATTGATGTCGATGGTGCAAATGGCCAGCTCACATTGACCTTCTCGGATCAGTCTCAGATGGTGATCAGTCGACAACCCGTGCAACAGGAAATTTGGGTGGCGGCTAAGTCTGGCGGGTTTCATTTGAAGTGGCATACCGATCACTGGTCTTGTGCAGTCACCGGAGAACGTTTTTCAGCATTGCTCAATCGCATCTTAGGCGAACAGGCAGGCCTTAAGTTCGATGTTTTTAATCCTGAGGATGGCCTTTAGTCGGTTTCATGAGCGCAACGGAGCCTGCCTGGCACTGACCAGTCAGTCGGATATTTCAAGTTGGTGCTTGGCGTGAGCGATGGCTGCACGAACGGTCTTGGGCGCTGTACCGCCATAGTGAGCTCGTGCGGCGACGGACCCCTCCAGGGTTAGAACCTCATACACGTCTTCATTAATGCGCTCGCTTGCACGCTGTAAGGTCTCCAGAGGGAGCTCCGAGAGATCGACGTTTTGCTCTGCCGCAGTCGCGACCAGCTGCCCCACAACATGATGGGCGTCTCTAAAAGGGGTCCCTTTGCGAACGAGGTAGTCCGCTAAATCTGTTGCCGTCGCGAAGCCACGGGCCGCAGCGGTGCGCATTGCTTCTGGTTGAGGGATCACGTTTGGCAGCATGTCACCAAAGGCACGCAGGCAGTCAGAGACAGTCTTGATGCTGTCGATGAGCGGTTCTTTGTCTTCTTGGTTATCTTTATTATAAGCCAGCGGCTGGCTCTTCATCAGCGTCAACAATGTGATCAGGCTGCCAAAAACCCGTGCAGATTTGCCACGGACGAGTTCTGGGACATCCGGGTTTTTTTTCTGCGGCATGATTGATGAACCCGTACAGAATCGGTCGGGCAATTCGATAAACCCATATTGAGGGGATGCCCAGAGGATTAGCTCTTCAGACCATCTGGACAAATGCATCATCAGTAAACTGGCCGCGCTGGTGAACTCAATGGCAAAGTCGCGATCACTGACGGCATCGAGAGAGTTTTCGGAAACCTCATCGAAGGATAAAAGCGTGGCCACCAATTCACGGTCGATCGGAAAGCTGGTGCCAGCGAGCGCGGCCGAACCAAGGGGCAAAACATTGACCCTGCGACGGCAATCGACGAGCCGCTGGGCATCCCGGCCCAGCATGGCAAACCACGCCATGAGGTGATGCGCAAAAACAACCGGTTGTGCGACTTGAAGGTGGGTAAACCCCGGCATAATAGTGTCGGTATGCGCCTCGGCGAGGTCCAGTAGCCCCTGTTGCAGGGTTCTAATTTGCGCAAGAATCAGATCAATGTGATGTCTTAAGTAAAGTCTAACGTCGGTTGCCACCTGGTCGTTCCTCGAGCGTCCCGTGTGCAGGGCTTTTCCGAGATCGCCGATTTTTTCGGTCAGGGCGGCTTCGATGTTCATGTGAACGTCTTCCAGACCTACAGACCATTCGAAATCCCCAGCGGCAATTTCCGCCTGAATGATCGTTAAGCCATCAACAATGGCGTCTGCTGTATCCTGAGGAATAATGTTGCATCGGCCCAGCATCGTCGCATGTGCGATAGAGCCTTGAATATCGAAGGATGCGAGCTCAAAATCAAAGCCAACCGATGCGGTAAATGCCTCGACAAAGGCGTCGGTTGTTTCTGAAAACCGCCCATCCCAGAGTTTTTCATTGCGAGAAGTCACGAGCCCTGCCCTTTGTGTAAAAGTGGCAGTATATCAGCTGGATCACCCCGGGCACCGAAAATAAGGCCTGTTCATCGTGGGCAGGAACGGTCCTGATCGATGGGCGCCGCTGAACTAGGGTTAATCGCGCAGGAATTTGCCTTCTTGTAAATCAAGGTTTACTCCCTAATCGGTGCAGGTTAGTGTTGCGGTTTTATGGAATGAGGGGTGACTTTGGAAACGCTGCGTCTAGCTACCCGTAAAAGTCCATTGGCACTTTGGCAGGCCAATGATGTGGCGCGGAAACTTAGAAAAGGGTTTCCTGAAACGGCCATAGAGATTGTCGGGCTTTCTACCGAAGGTGATCGTAACCGAGAAGTTTCACTGTCAACCTTGGGCGGAAAAGGTGTTTTTGTTAAAGAGCTTGAGCTTGCGCTTTTCTCAGGGGAAGCGGACTTCGCGGTCCATTCAATGAAGGATGTCCCATCAGTTTTGCCTGATGGCCTTGGGCTTGTTGCGATGTGTGAGCGCGCAGACCCCACCGATGCGCTGGTTTCTAATCGTTTTGAAAGCCTTCGGGGCCTACCAAGGGGTGCTCGTATCGGCTCTTCAAGCCTCAGGCGATGCCTTCAATTGGCGGATGCCTTCCCGGATTTGGTCTTTGAAAATCTAAGAGGCAATGTTGAGACCCGGCTTAAACGGTTGGACGATGGTGATTTTGAGGGCATTATCCTCGCAACCGCGGGGCTGGAGCGTCTGGAACTCAGTCACCGAATCAGCGAAAAGATTGATGTCGATATTTGCATTCCCAGTGCTGGTCAGGGCGCCGTTGGGATAGAGGCCCGTATTGATCGAGAAGAATTAAGACCATTTAGCGATTATCTTAACCATGTGTCGACCCATCTTCAGGTGAGTTGCGAGCGCTGGATCTCTCAGAGCCTTGGTGCGACGTGTAATTTACCCGTCGGCGCTCACGCGGTGATGGGTGTTGATGAAGCCGAAGCGTCATTGCAGCTGTCGACCTTTGTCAGTGATTTAAAGGGGGATCGATCTTTGCGAGTCAGTCAAAAGGCGCCAATTCATGCGTCGGATGAGTTGGCGCGCCAGGTCGCTGACCTCCTGATTGACCAAGGTGCGCTTGAATTGATTGAGGGGGCATGAATGGCTGGCAACCTGGTGCTCACGCGTCCTGCCGGCTCAAATGCTCAGTTAGAAGCGGCCCTAAGGCAAGCAGGCGTACGAACATTTGAAGCGCCCTTGATAGAAATCCAAGCTACAAAATCTGGACTACCTATTGAGGAGCCTTCGGCGGTTGTCATTTTCACCAGTCAAAATGCGGTCGAGCATGCACCAGAGGTGATTGCATCGTTACGAAAGGCGTCTGAGACCGTGGTTTTCGCGGTGGGCGCGGCGACAAAGCAGAAGCTTGCAGATGAACAGATCTTTGCTCTGGCGCCGATTCAGCCTGGATCAGAATTTCTGCTGCAACTTGAAGAATTGCGGTCCGTCAAAGGTAAGACCATTACGATGGTTACCGGACGCGGGGGACGACGTCTACTCGAGACGGAGTTGGCTGAACGGGGGGCTCGCGTTAGGCGGTATGAATGTTATCAGCGCCTCCTCCTTGATCCCCCTGAATTGGAGCGTCGATTGCAGCGCGGTGAGTTTGATCACGTTTTGGTGACCAGCGTTGATGTTTTGACTGCACTGATGAGCTGTTTGGGGCAGGGTTTGTATTCGAACGTCACCCTTGTTGTGACCGCTGCTAGAATTGCTGAAGCCGCTTCTAAACAAGGTTTTAAACGGTTGATTCAGGCGCGAGGGGCTGGTGTTGCTGAGGTCTTGGAAGCTGTCACAAGCGCCGGACCCGTAGGAGAAATGCTTGAGCAGGAATGATGATCAACAAGTAGGCAGTGTCGAATCGGTGCAGTCCGAGGGGGGTCACAAAATAAAAGCGCCTTCTGGACGGGGTTGGCGTTTTATAATGACGCTCTTCATCGTTTTACTCTTTGTGACACTGGGTTTTGGATTCTGGCAGGGTTACCACTTATCTCTGCGGGTTGATGAGCAAGGTCAAAGACTCAAGATCGTACAGCCTGCTCTTGACCAAGCTCGTGAGCGCTTAGCGCAAACCGACGCACAGGTGGAGGCCCAGGCTTCGGCTCAAGCACAATTCCTTCAATCCTTGAAAGAACAAACCCGTAAAATTGATGGCCTAAATCAACGCGCGTCCCAGCAAGGGTTAACTTGGCAGTTGGCGGAAATACAGACTCAGCTGCGCATGGCAGCACTGGCGATCAATGCTTTTCAGGATGTTGGATTGGCTCTGGAGTTTCTGCGTGCGGCAAAAAAAGCTGCGGGAGATTTGGATTATAGCGCTCTGGTTTTGGTGGCCGCGGCGATTAACAAGGATATTGCGGCATTAGCCGTGATTCCAGAAATCAATCGAACCGAACTTTATCTCACCATGGATCAACTGCGGTTGACACTCGATGGGCTTGCCGTGCGGCAACCACCTGCGCAAATGGGTCGAACCGAAGCGGAGCCGATCGTTCTGACGGGGAGCACTTTCGAGCGGTTGGGGCGTCTCTTGCAATCTCTACTCGATCGGTTCAGTCATTTAGTGGATTTCAGACGGGGACAACCTGGACCTGGCCCGATTCCAACGCCTGCCGAGGAAACAGTGCTGCGTCAAAATATTGCGCTCAGTCTGACCACGGCTCAGATCGCGTTACTGAGGCGGGAGCAAGTCGTCTTTGAGCGTTCGCTAGATCGCGTCTCGACGCTCCTTGATCATTACTATGACTCAGGGGCGGAGCCGGTGATCTCGGCTCAGAGCGTCATCAAAGCGCTTAAAACGACTCCTCTCGGGATCGATTTACCTTCTGTGGATCACTCTCTGGCTGCCCTCGAAGCGGCTCGGCTTACCCTTGGTGAGCGGCCCTAATGCGTTGGGTCATCGCTTTGTTGACGATTCTCGGCGCCCTAGCCTTGGGCACGCTTGTGAGTCAATCGCCCGGATATGTGCTACTCAGTTATGAGGATCTGACCTTGCAGACGAGCCTGTGGCTAGCGGCGGTGGTGACCTTTTTGGCATTTGGCGCGTTCTATTATCTGCTCCGCGGGGCGGGATCTTTTTGGGGTGTTAAGAATCAGATCGCAGGTTGGAGCAGTGCCCGTCAGCAAAAAAAAGCGTTGCAATTTTTAGGAAAAGGGATTGCACTGACAGTGCTTGGTGAAGCGGACCGCGGTCGTCGTTATCTTGAGCGCGCGCGCCAGACACCTTCGACGCAAGTGCTTGCAGAGACTTTTTTAGCTCGGGATTCGGACCCAGATTCAGCGGCAATGATGGATCGGCTTGCGACTTCTGGTCATCCTTTTGAGCAGGTTGCCTTGTACTACCAGGCGGAAGTTGCGATGGGCGAAGGCTCGTCTGAAACGGCTTTGACCTTGATCGAGAAACTGCCAGATAATCCTGAGACTCTGCCGCTGAAGCGACGAGTTTGGATCGCTAATCGTTCTTTTCAAGCCATGGCCCAACATCAAAAACAGGTCTCAAAGTTTGAGGATGATCTGATGCTTTCCGAGCATCAAGCACTGCTCGAAGCACGCTGGAACTTAGCGTTAGACAGCGAGCGTCGTGATTGGTTGTCGGTCCTGCCGAGCATCTCTCTCCAGGATGATGGGCTATTGCTGGAAGTTTTATTGAGCTTTGATGATCCTGCCGCGGCCGAGGCGTGTTGTCGGTCCCTGATTGAGAGAACGCCTTCCCTCGGACTCTTTCTGGCCTATGGAGATCTCGGTACTCAGACGCTATCCATCAGGCGCCGGCATGCACAGGCCTGGCTGAGTCAGTTTCCTCACTCGGCGAATGTATCGGCTTGTTTGGGTGCGCTGGCGAGTGCCG
>Ga0209425_10002068_pt1 | contig 22824 bp, 14 predicted proteins | sample COG_05_FD_184749 | JGI IMG/M metagenome (GOLD analysis project Ga0209425, IMG submission 184749) | Pelagic Microbial community sample from North Sea - COGITO 998_met_05 (SPAdes) (version 2) | ecosystem: Environmental > Aquatic > Marine > Neritic zone/Coastal water | place: Helgoland, sampling...
GGATTGACGTTGCGTACCGAGATCACCAGTCTTGAACTCGATGGCGCCGATGGCGCCCTGCTCCGTGGAGACGAACGCGCGCATGTTCTGCTTGGACCCGGCGAACGCAGCCTGCGTCGCCTCGCCCAGGAAGGACTTGTGCCAGTCGTAGGATCCCGCCTGATCTTCGTGCAGGGAGTAAACGGGCGCGACGCCGGCCAGCGCGATGAGCGCGAGGAGGAGGCATGCCGTCGACCTACGGGCGCCCATGGATCGATGCGCACGCGCCGTCATCGTTTCGGACGAATGCGAATGCGGCGGCCGCGCGCGAGATCAGCGGTTGCCCTCGCGTACCCTCTGCAGATTATATTGCCTTCGCCGAACTGCCGAACAGAAAACCAGCCCCGTCACCGAGTCATCTGCCACCGCCGCCCGGGAGCCTCCGCACAGGAGAGCCGCGCGCCAGGACTTTACGCGCCTTGGGACGAACGCGATGAGTGGCCCGGGAGTATACGAACCGGGCGAGGAATACGTACCGGCCGGCATCAAGCCTCTGGTGGACGAAGGGTCGCTGCCCGTGGCGCCGGCGGCGGGCGGCGAGGAGCTCTGGCTCATCCAGATTCCCCACGACGCCGACCCGGCGGACCTTGACGGACTTCGGTTCAAGATCAGCGACGAGGACGCCGGACCGGAGATATCGCAGTTCAAGGCGGGAGGTAAGTTTTAACACCGCCGCCCACGTACAAGTACCGCCCATCGTCGTACCACGAACCCACCGCCGAACCGGCCTTTCCGACAACCCTCGCGTTCGTTTTCACTTTGCCATCCTCTTAGCTGACCGACGCTTCCTCCCGACCACCAACGTGCAGGGAAGAAATGGCGCCTGAAGGAGGAGGACCCGATCACGGCGAGCGCCATGTTCATGCTGCCGTCGCGAAAGGCTGGGGGACGGAAGGAGTTCGGCGGGCCGAGGAGAATCACCAGGCGAATCACCATGAACAGGCGAAACATGGGGATCGAGGACGTCGGCACGGAAGAAGGGGGCGCCAAGACCCCGGGGGAGAAGAAGGAGAAGAAACGGAAGAAGGACAAGGACGAGAAGACCCCGGGGAAGAAGTCGTCGAAGAAAGCCAAGAAGTGACACAGGTCGCTCTGTTATTGAAACCGCTAAGATAGATTCGCGCTAAGGTCATCTCGTCTCACGCAGCCACGGCGGCTTGAGCCTCCTCCAACTTGGCCTCTTCCAGCTTTTTGGCCAGCTCCTCGTTGAGCTCCTTGTTGGACATGACGAACATCTGCGCCTGGTCGAACAGCTTCTTGTTCTCGGACCACTGCGTCCGGGCGCTCTTCTCGAGGCACTTGAGCGCGTCGACGTCCCAGACCTTGTTGTAGATGTCGTAGTCGTACTCATCGGCGGCCCAGGGCTCGGTTTTGGTCGGGGAGATGACCGACATGACGTACTTGCACCCGGTGTAGAACTTAACGGCACCCTCGTTCGCCTTTTGCACGGTGAGCATCACGCCGGACACGTTCGCCTTCTTCGCGAGCGCCTCGCAGAGCATCATGAGGTACTTGCCCAGCCCCTTGCGATGCGCCGCGGCGTCCAGCTGCAGCTCGTACACGTACATGACCGCGACGTCCTCCTCGATGACGAAGCGGTAGTGGACGAAGCCGAGGGGCTCGCCCGAAGGCTTCGTATTCACGCCGTTGGGGTCCGTGTTCTCCGGGTCCACGGCTGGTGCTCTCCGTACGATGATGTATCGAGCGTCGTCGTCGACCATATCGTTCTTCTTCTCCTTGCCCTCGCGCGCCTTCCAGACTTTCTCACCGAACACCGGCCTCATGTTGCCCTCCAGAAGCTTCCAGATCCACTTCTTGTCGTCGGCGCTGAGCTGCTTGACGGTGGACGTCGTGGCGACGGCGTCGATGCCGTTCTTGGAGAAGGGCCTCGCGAGGAAAGGCGCGAGCGCGATGGTCGGATCGACATCGTACGCAGCCTTCACGGTGGCCTCGAGCTTCTTCTGGAGCTCGGCGGCGGCCTTCTTGGCGGCCTTCTTGGGGTCGGTCTTTGCAATCTTGACGGTCTTGGCCATCTTTGCGCGACGGCGGTGGCGTGTGGCGCTTTGGCGTCGGCGCGCTCGCTGTCTAACAATTTGAAATTTGCTCCCCTGAAACGCACGGCCGACCCAACTGCCCAACATCTCGGTCGGACTACTTCGCTAGGCTCCCCCACAACCGTGCGCCGCGTCACCATGCACGCCGTCACGTTCGCCAAGCCGCACTCGCTCGCCTCCCCCGCACGTCCTCGTGACGTCGGGCGCGTTCAGCGTCGAGTCATGATGACTCCCGTGTCCGCCCCCGCGTCGTCGAACCGAACCGACGATGGGGCTGTGACGGAGAGCGAGGATGTAGAGGTGAGGGGTGTCGCCCGCCGCGGCCTCATGGCGAACGTCGCTCGCGTCGGGACGGTGTTATCGTACGGAGCGGTTCTGGCGGGATGTGCGCACACCGCGTACGTGGCGGCGTCCAGGCAGCAGCGGCGGGAGGAGACGCAGACGCAGAACGAGGACGACGCTGACGAGGTCAAGATAACCCAGAAACTATCCTCATTGGCCCTGGCAGTCACGCTGACCTCGTGTGGCCCAGCGCTCGCGGGAGCTGGCGAGAAGCCTCCGCTGGTGATCGACATGCCCGGTGGGTGTACCCTCGAGGCGCTGGACCTGTTCAAGGACACCAGGGCTAAGTTCTCCCTCGAGGTTGGCACCGGGGCGCTGCCCGAGGCTGTGCTGGACCTTAAAGGGTGCGACTACAGCGGAGCGGATTTGACGGGTAAGATCCTGAGCGGCGTCGTCGCCACCGGGGCTGACTTCTCGAACGCCAAGATCGTCGGTGCGGAGATGAGTCGCGCGAAGGCTGCGGGGGTCAACTTCAACGGCGCTGACATGTCTTCGACGAACTTTTACGAAGTCAACTTTGCCGGTTCCGACCTCCGAAACGTGGTAAGTTTATTTTGGTTATTTTGGTTATTTTGGTTATCGTATCCGTATGGGCCTGCACTGACGTCGTGTTTTGTGTACAGAACTTTGACAACGCGATATTGACAAACGCTCGGTTCGGCAAAGGAAAGAACGGGGAGTGGGCGCAACTGGACGGTGTTAACTGGGACGGGGCGTTGCTGAGCAGCTCGGACGCGCAGAGGGTGTGCGAGAATCCGACGGTGGACGATTACGGGAAGGCTATTCTCGGTTGCAAGTAGAGACAGGTTTTAGTGTAGACGCGTTGAATCCAAAGATGAATGAATTGATTAAAGCATATAAGCGAGCGCGGGCGTTTGAGTTTCAATGAATGACCGCTCGATCACATGACGGAGGTGACCTGGAAGTCGAGGTCGGGCCTCTCCTCCATCGCCGCCTTGGCCGCGTCCGGCGACACCACGGCGCACACCCTCGCCTCCGGGGCCCTGGTCGCCTCCAGCACCTCGCCAAACTTCTTGAAGTCCTTCTCCGTAGTCGCCAGCACCTCCTCCCTGCGCTGCTGCCTCTCCTCATCCTTAACCTTGAGCAGGTGGCGCATGAGCGCGGTGTAGCCCTTGGCGTCGGGCAGCTGGTACGAGTCCAGGTCGCCCATGGTGCCCACGATCGCCTTGGTCAGCTCATCCTTGTCGAGTTTAATATCCTTCAAGAACTCAACCGTTCCGTCGTAGTTGGCCACCGTCTTCAGGAGGTTGGGATCGCGGTAGGAGAGGTAGCTGAACATGCCGCTGTGGCTGTCAAAGTCGGAGAAGCCCCCGTACGCACCGCCGGAGACGCGCACGCGGTCCCAGAGCCAGGTGGTGCCGAGGAGCTTGTTGATGACGTAGGCGGAGCCGTTGAGCTCGTACCCCGCGTCGTACAGGTTGGCACCCTTGCCCACGTAGTTCACCTGGGTCGGGACGGTGATGAGCTCGTTGACGGAGGGGAGGACGAGGTCGGTGCTCCAGGGAACACTAACCGCCGACCCGGTGCCCTCCGTCGGGAGCGCGTTGAGGAAGGACTCGACGGCACCCGCGGTCGCCTCGAGCGTCTTGGCGTCGGCGGTGAGGTTGGTCACCGAGCCGGCGCGGGAGACGACGGCGGCGCGAATCTTCTCGAGGTCTCCCACGACGCCGTCCCAGTCGGAGTCGATCCTCTTGGCGAGGATCTTGAGGTACTCGAGCTGCGCGAGGCCGCCGAGCTGCTCGCCGACGTACCCGGCGACGGAGTCCATGGCGTCCAAACGACCCGCCGCGACGGAGTGACCGCCGGACTGGACCCGGGATTCCATGGCGGCGCGGGACTCGAGCACGAGCTGCTTGAAAATCTCCTTGTCGTCCAGCTTGGCTTCGAGCATCATCTCGGCCATGAGGTCGTGGAGCTGGCCGGCCTGGGCGCTCGTGGACTTACCGCGGAGCACGAGGTATGCGGCGACGTCGTCCTCGCCGCGAACGGAGGAGGTGAACGGGGAGAGGGAGAAGCCGCCGGTGGTGGCGCCCATGAGCTGGTCAAAGTCGACAAAGGAGCGCTTGGAGGTGCCCATGCGCTGCATGGCGCGGCACCAGAGGGGCACGAGGGGCATCAGGTCCATGGGGACGGCGTGAAGATCCTGCGAATTGAAAGAGAACAGCTGTGAGTCGGATGTTCCAAGGGCGGGGGCCGGGGTGACCGAGGGCGGGGGATTTGGTACCGCAGCGAAACGGGCGCAGGGTGTGAAGAGCCCCGCGCGCCGCATTATAGCAATACCTCTGTTTCATCTCGCACCATCAATGTGCCCCAGAACGATGGCCCACTTTTCAGTGCGGCGCGTACGTGGGCGTGGTATTAGGTGCGGAATCGGGTTTGGGAAAATCAATCGTGTTTACGTCGATCGGGCGGGTTCCGGTCAATCAACTCACCATGAGGTGCTCAGCGTAGAGGATATCGTTGGTGAAGATGTCGTGGGTGAGCATCTGGGTGGCACCGACGGAGGCGACGTCCGTGGGGATGGACTTGGCCTCCTTGGGGATGTCGGTGATGCCGAGCGCGGGCATGCACGCGAGCGCCTCGGGTGAATCCGGGGTTTCCTGGAGCCTCTTGAGTTCCTCCGTGTCGGCGACAACCTTCTCAATCTCCTCGGGGGAGAGACCGGCGCGGTAGGCGGCCACCTTGGCCTTCTCCTCCTCATCCTGAACCTTGCCGAGCTCCTTGTCGGGGTTGAGCTCGATGGTCACCTTGTGAGTGTTGTCGATGAGCATCTTCTTGATGAGCGGGGTGAAGACATCCTCCTTCGCCATCTTAGCCTTGAGCCCGGCGAGGGGCTCCTCGAACCGAAGAATCTCCACCGGGTCGCCCTCGTAGAGCCACGCGGAGAGCGAGCGAAGCATGAGGGAGAGGCCGCGGGGGAAGCGGCCGGTGTTGTTCTCGCGCATGGCAAACTCGATCGAGTTGACGGAGGAGTCAATCGCCGCCTGGGTGAAACCCTCCTCCGCAATCTTGGCGATGGTCTCCGTGATGAGCGCCTCAACCTTGGAAATGTCCTCCTTGGCCACACCCTTGAGGCCGATCGCGAACGTCGGCTGCCTGAGCTCGTCCTCGAGGCCGTAACCCACGATGGCCTCGCCGAGGCCGGACTCCTCGAGCGCCATGCGCAGCGGCGCCGCGGGGGAGCCGAGGAGGAGGTTATCGAGGAAGCCGACCGCGAGCGCCGTCTCGGTGTCGAAGGGACCGTCGTTGAGGAGCCAGTTGACCTGCACGAAGGACTTGTCCGCCTCCTCGCCCTCGCCCGCGACGTAGGACGCCACCACCCTCTTGGGCTCGGTGAAGTACTTTTGCGTGCCGATGGTGGAATCGATCTCCTTCTTGTCAAACTCGCACAGGAACGAGTCGAGGATCTTGAGCCTCTCCTCGACGTCGTCGTCGCCGTAGAACCACATCCTGGAGTTGGACGGGTGGTAGAACTTGCCGTGGAAGTCCTTGAACTCCTCGAAGGAGAGTTTGGGAATCACGGTGGGATCGCCGCCCGAGTCCACTCCGTAGGTGTTGTCGGGGAAGAGCGCTTGCTGCGCCTCCCTCGCGAGCACAGAGTCCGGGGAGGAGTACACGCCCTTCATCTCGTTGTACACGACACCCTTGTACGTCATCTCCTGGTCCGCGGAGTCCAGCTCGTAGTGCCAGCCCTCTTGCTGGAACGTCTTCTCGTTGTCCACGCAGCGCGGGTGGAAGACGGCGTCGAGGTAGACGTCCACGAGGTTGTGGAAGTCCTGGAGGTTGCACGAGGCGACGGGGTAGCAGGTGCGGTCGGGGTAGGTCATGGCGTTGAGGAAGGTGTTCAACGAGCCCTTGATGAGCTCGACGAAGGGTTCCTTGATGGGGTACTTGCGCGAGCCGCACAGCACGGAGTGTTCCAGGATGTGGGGAATGCCGGTGGAGTTGGCCGGGGGCGTGCGGAGGGTGACGCCGAAGCACTTGTTCTCGTCGTCGTTGCTCAGGCTCATGACCTCGGCGCCGGTCTTGGCGTGCTTGAAGAAGAACACCTTGGAGTCGTACTCGGCGACGTAGTCCTCGCGGACGAGCTCGAAGCCGTGCAGGTTCGCCGGGGGCTTGAGCTCGGTGGGGTTGACGGGGGCCTCGACCGCCTTGCAGTACACCGAGCGAACCGCGCCGACGCCGCCTGGGCCGAAGCCGCGGGAGGGACGGATCGTAGATGCGGACCTGACCGCGGCCCTGACACCGCGCGGCGCGGATCGCGCGGCCGCGGGGGCGAGCGCGCGGGTCGTCGTCATCATCGCGGCTTTCGCAGCCATCTCGCTCGATGCGACTGGGTTAACGCTGGCGCGAGTGCACAAAGAGGCGACGTGCTTAACGAGCCTGCGTCTGAGCGCCGTGGTGACGACGGAGACCTTGAGGCTTTAGAACGGGATGCGACGAACCGCTCCTGCCCTGTGTATTCGCTGTACGTTCGGCGCCGTGGTGCCGTGACGTGTGCCGATTGGATGAATAGATCTATGCCGCACCGTTGTGCCACGCAGTCTCGTTGAGGGCTTTGCGATTGGCGGAAATCATCAGACCGCCATAGACCGCCATTTCTTGAGTTAATTTAGACACGCGCTCTGATTGGTCCAAAAAGAAGATCACGGAGGCTACCCGTCGAATCGGCATCGAACGCCGGCCCACGCGAGGCGCCACAAACGACCGAGCGGCTCGCAGGTAACTCCCGCGTGACGCCCACACCGCCCCCCGGGTCACGTCCATCTTGTCCCAGTAGCTAACGCCCAAATCATGGCGTCTACAACCACCGTCGTCGTCGCCGTCGCCGCGCGCGCCGTCGTCTCGGCCAAATCGTCCAGCCAGAGGCAGCTCGGTTCCGCCACCAGGGTCCGCGGCGTCGCCGTGCCCAAGACCAGCGCCAGGCTCTCCACCCGGGGCGCCGCCAATGGACGCGGTGCCCTTAAGGTTGTCGCCAACGGCCTGCCCCCCAACCTCGCGGGCATGATGGGCAACATGGACCCCGAGAAGATGAAGGAGATCCAGGAGGCTTACGCCAAGGCGATGAAGGACCCGGAGACTGCGAAGAAGGTGAACGATCAGATGTCGCAGATGTCGGGCATGATGAACAACCCCATGGTGCAGAAGCAGATGGCGGCCATGAACAACATGATCTCGGTGCGTCTCTTGCCGATTCAGACCGCTCCCGATTCCACAAAAATAGGATAATCCCTAAACCCTGTTCCTGAATCTTCCAATCGACGAGACTCGCGCTGACCATCCTTCCCCCGTTTCCATAAAAACAGAACCCCGACATGCAGCGCAGGATCGGTGCTTTGAAGGACGACCCCGACTTCCAGGAGTTCTTCAACGACGTCCAGAAGAACGGCCCCTCCGCCATGATGAAGTACTCCAACGACGCCGCGTTTCTCAAAAAGCTCAACGATAAGCTCGGCGGCGAGGAAGCCATCCGCCAGGCTGTCGGCGGGTCCATCCCCGTGGACGTCCCCGGCGGTGTCGTCGCCCCCGAGGCTGCCCCCGCCCCCGAGGTCGAGACCCTGCACGACGCGGCGAGGTACGGTGACGTGGAGGCTGTGGAGGACTTCATCGCGGTTGGCAAGGAGGTCAACGCGCGGGACAGCAGCCAGCGCACGCCTCTCCACTACGCCATCGCGTTCGGCAAGGGCGACGAGGGCGAGGAGATCTTTCGCCAGCTGCTGGAGGCGGACAGCGACCTGACCGCGGTGGACGAGAAGAAGAACACGCCTCTGCACTACGCGTGCGGCTACGGGAAGACCTTCGCCGTCAGGGCGCTCCTAGAGAAGGGATGCGACATTACTGCGCAGAACGGCACCGGCAAGACCCCGATCGACCTGGTGAAGCTCGAGGCGAAGAACCCCATCAACGAGGAGACGGACCTCATCGAGAAGCTCACCCCGGCGTGAGTGAGCGTATTATGACTGGAGGGTACCCCACGTAGCATATCTTGTGTATATTTGAATCCACTGTGGTCCAAAGCAGCACCCGCGTCACCCATCACCGCCAGCCCGCCGGGGAAAGTCAGTTGACTCTGCACAGCCAGGCGTGATCCAGTTATCGAATCTCCTCAAATCCGAGTCAGCCGTAGCGGATCTGCGACGGCGCGCCAGAAGTGGCCGCGCGAGGGGCGCCGCGGCCGACGAGTTAACCCGGGACGCGATCCGGGGTGATCGGTGACGGGGTAATGAACGCGGCGGTGCGCACCGCGGTGTTCGTCTCCGGCGTCGCACCGCGCGTCGCGCCCGAGAGAAGGGGGGCACGGGCACGGCGGGGCGTGTGCCATTTCGATGGGGGCGTGTGCCCGTTCGATGGTCGCGGCAGACGCGGTTTTATCACACGCGTGGCTGCCGCGAAGGACGGGGGCGCGGGCGAAGGCGGGTGGCCGCAGTGGCGATCCACGCCCGCGCCGAACTCGCCGTTCGACTCCATGTTCGAGGCGGCGTCGGCGATGGCGGGAGGGAACCAGCCCGCGATGGACCCGCCGAGGAAAACTTTGAAGAAAAAGTCGAAGTCGAAGAAGGCGGTGCCGGGGAAGACGTACGACTCGTGGCTCGAGAAGGACGAGATGACGGGGGATGACGCCAGTACAACAATGGCCATCACGCGGGACGGGTGCGAGGATGAGTGCGATCCAGCGATCGAACCCGACTGCGTCCCGTCGCCGTACTGCTCAATCACCTTCATCGACGAATCTGAAGATGACGACGGCGAAGGCGACTTTGCGCCGCCGATGTCGGACCCGAGGACCGCCGCGGGTGGTACCCCGTCGCCCTCCCCGCCGACGTCCGCGTGGCCCCCGTGGCTCGAGGATACCATGGCCACCACGCACGTCTCCGGACCCGCGTGCGACATAAGCGCCACGGTGGAGGTGTGCGCTGGGAAGCAATGCGCCAGGAACGGTCTCGCGTCTGACGTCATGAACTCGTTGCGGGGGAACATGCCCCCGGGGTGGACGCTTCAGCCCGGGCGCAAATGCATGGGGATGTGCAAACGGGCGTGCGTGGTGCGAGTGACCGGGGAGGTCAACCAGGTGGTGCACACGGGGGTGACGTCGGCGACGGCGGCGATCTCGGTGCTACCGGGGAGGAGCTTCTCCACGATGGCGGGGCTCTCCCTCGACGACTACATCCCGGCGTCCATGGAGAAGGAAAGGGAGACACTGGATGAGACACCGAGGAGCCGTGGGGCACCCGTGGCGGCGGCGTCAGGCCTGTTCGCCGCGGCGGCCGCGGCTGTGGACCGGGGGATCGACCTGGACGAGTCCGCGCGGGGCGAAGGGGACGCCTCGGGGGTGAAGACGAAGGAGAAGAAAAAAAAGAGGGACAGCTCGGTGCTGCTGGCCGCGAGGGCGGCGAGCGCCAGGGTCGAGGACATGGGCGTCGCGGCGTACTCGCGGGAGTTGAAGGAGCAGTCGAACAAGGAATTTCCGTTTAGCTACTAGATCATCAAGTTGAATCATCACGATTGAATAGTCTTACAAAACGTCGAGAGCGCTGGCTTTGCATAATTTAACCTTATGGTCCTCGGCTTGTCGCGGGGGCTCCCCCCGCCGTTAATGTACCGCACGTCGTGTGCCCCATATGTAATACCCTTCTACACCCTTCCCCGTCGAATAAATACCGTACCCCGCTCATCATTTGACGAGCTCCGGGGTGATGAGCTGCGCGAAGCTGTCGTTGCACGACCCCATCCTCGTCAGCACGTTCCCGCTCCTCTGCCTGGTGAGCATCTGAATCGACCCAAACGACTCCAGCTTGCCGATGCTGTCCCTGCCCCCGAGCTGACCGTCCGTCTCTCCCAGCTGATCCAACACCGCGGTCACGCTGCCCAGCTCACCAGTCAGGAGCGCACCCCAGTCCCCGCTGTTGAACTGCGCGAGGGGCTCGGCGGCGCGTCCCGTCTCCGGCGCCTCACCCTTGAGCAGCGCGGCGATATCCGGCGGGAGGCTAATCTGTCTCCCGAGGCTGAGGCTGGGGTCCCTGTGCAGACCCACCGGCTTGGTGCGGATGGGCGGCGGGTGCGTGGACATGTCCAGGCCGACCGCATCGTCCACGCCCGGCGTCGTGGGCGGGGGCGTGACAAAGTTGAGGGGGAGGGAGTCCTCCCGCGGGATGAACCGCCCGCTGCCGTCGCGGCGGAGGTGCCCAGAGTCGCGGCGCTGCAGCGTATTCGCCCCGCCCGAGTCCCGCCGGCGCTTCTTCCGCTCGGGGGACCCGTGGAGTGTCTCGGGCTCGGTGGTCTTGATGGTGTTGAGGATGTCGTTGAGGCTCGTGTTCTTGGAAGCCTTGACGCCGTTGGGGCGAAGCGTCTTGCCCGCGGCGGCGGCGGCGGCCTTCGCCGCCTCCACGTCGCGCTCAGCCTTGTCCGCGGATCTCGGTGAGAGGAGGTTGCCAGAGTCGTCGAGGTAGCGGTGGCCGGTGAAGTGCGCTTGGAACCACCTGGCGCGGCACTGCTGCGCGGTTCGGTTGCTCATCGTCTTGGCGATGGCGCTCCAGTTGGCGCCGTGCCGGACCCGCAGCTCGGCGAGCTTGCGGTCCTCCTTGGTGGTCCATTGCTTGCGCGAGACGGAGGGGTCGAGGTGGCGCCTCCAGCGGCCCATGCACTGCTGGTCGGTCCTGCCCTCCATGCGGCGGGAGATGTCGGCCCAGCGAAGGCCGTAGGTATCGACGAGCGCTTGGAGCTGCGTGGGGAGGATGGGGAGAGGTCAGGTGACATGCGGTTGTGAAATCGGAGCCGCGGCGTGAAACGAGTTTGTGTCGGGTGGGCGTGTGTCGATTTGTTGATTGGTCAACAGAGGCGGGGAGGGGTCGTACCTGGCGATCCTCGGCTTCGGTCCACTTGTCTTTGCGAATGTTGGGGTTAACCTTATGGCGCCAACGTTGCGCGCACTGCTGGCCGGTGCGGCCGGGCATCTCGGCGGCGACGGCGGCCCATCGGTTGCCGTGCTTGGCCTGTTCGCGAGGGAGGAACGTGATTGCTCAGAAAAAGTTTTTGCGATGCGGGAGGTGTCGGTGCGTTCGATACGGCGCGTACCTGAAGTGCGGAGAGCTGGACGTCTTCGATGTCGGTCCATGGCGCACCCTTGAGGTCTAGGATGTCTGCCATCGTGGTATTTACGCGACTTGGCTGGGGGATACGTGCGGTGGGGCGAGGCGTGTGCTCGGCGGAATGGCTCGGGTTGCGAGTTATTTCAAGTGTAAATAGCGATCGCGTTCGCGATATGGGGAAAACTAGACCGCCGTTTTTGAGTCAGAGGGAAAATGTGACTGTCTGGCAAAAAAACGCTTGAACACCCGAGTTGTGCCATTTCGCCAGGTGGCGGTTTTTTTCAAGCCTCGCTGAGGGAAGATTCACCCGCAGCGCGAGATTCGGCCCGCGAATAGCGTTATGATGAACATTCCCCATGCGGTTCCACTGTCCGTGACGCAGCCGTGACATGAAGGGTGATGATATCTCATTTAAGAAGCCGGGTGCTGAGGCGATGTCCCGCAACACCAAGGGAGACGTGATGCCGCAAACCGAAGCGCTGGCGTACGCTTCTGCCCTTCCTCCCGCGCAAAGGTCAGACGTCAGCGGTTGCTACTGCCTGAAATGCGTCCCTTGCGGTTTGTTTCCCATCGCGACGCACTGCGTTTGCGGCGGTGATTCGCTGTGCTGGGGGTGTGGAACGATTCCGTTCGCGTGCTGCTCGATCCCGATGCCTTTCATAGACCCATACTTCAGGAGCATCAAGCGAGACTGCACGGTGATGTTGGTCGACGCCGAACGCGGAACACTCGCTTGCTATCCGGGAGAAAAAGCGGAGAAACCGTGCTGCATCTGGTCCAAGCTCTGGTGAGAGGGCTGACATCAGGTCGCGTGTATTATTACCCTCCGCGCCGTCGAGCACCACGCTCACGGCCCGGGGACTTCGTTGTATCCTTAAACATAGCATAGCATCTTGTATGTCTGGAACTTCTCGTCGCCGTAAGCAATCTTGCTCTTAGCGCGCTCTCGGCGAGATCCTATCAGTTTTTGGAAAAGGTTGATTTCAGGGATAGGTCAGAGGTCGTGCGCCTCGTGTGGACCATAGGTAGACCACGATGGCCGCTGCACAAGCCGTCGGATCGGCGTCGAGAGGGTTCTTTCGGGTCGATGCCCGCTCGATCGTCGCCTCGACGCGTCGGTCAGGGGGACGAACCGCCGCCGTAGCCAGGCCATCGCCTCGGAGAAGGCACCGCCACGTCTCGTTGAGGGCCACGTCGTCGACCGCCGCCGTCCCGACGGACATCCCCGAGCAGCAGGACTCCATCTCCGCGGACGCCGATTCAGATGACGACGACACATCCGCGACGATGCCCACGACGGGATCGCTCACGAGAGCCATCGTGGAGATGGAGGACGACACCGCGGACGCCATGTTGGAGACCATCTTACAGTGGGCGATGGACGTCAAGGGCGTGGAGCTGTACGAGGCGCAGGAGGAGGCCATCTTGGAGCTCGTCGAGGGTAACAACGTGCTCCTGACCACGCCGACAGGAAGTGGCAAGACGATGGTGGCCACCGCGGCGATCGCGGCGGCGACGGCGAGGGGCGACGCCGCGTGGTACACCGCGCCCCTCAAGGCGCTGGTCACCGAGAAGTTCTTTCAGCTCGTGAAGGACTTTGGCGCCAAGAACGTGGGTTTGCTCACCGGCGACGCGTCCGTCAACCCCACCGCGCCCATCATATGCTGCACCGCGGAGGTACTCGCCAACGCGGCGCTCCGCCGGGGACGGGACCTGGACTGCGGCCTCATAGTCGCCGACGAGTTTCACTTTTACGCCGACCCCGATCGAGGGTGGGCGTGGCAGGTTCCCATGGTGGAGATCCCGGACGCCCAGTTCCTCCTCATGTCCGCCACCTTCGGCGACACCGCTAAGTTCCAGCGGCACCTGGAGGGGAACGCGGCGGGACGGGACGTCGGGGTCGTGGGCGGCGGGGAACGGCCGGTGCCGCTCGAGTTTGAGTACCGAGAGACGTCCTTGATCGAGAGCATCAAGGAACTCGTCGATACCGACAGGGCGCCCGTGTACATCGTCAACTTCTCGCAGCGAGAGGCGAACGAACGCGCGCAGGACCTGTGCAGCACCCTCTCGTTGACGACGGACGAGAAGAAGGCGCTCAACGACGAGCTCGGTGGGTTCAAGTTTGACACCCCGGTTGGCAACGAGCTCAGGCGGTACATCTCCTTCGGCGTCGGCGTCCACCACGCCGGTCTCCTACCAAAGTACAGGCTCCTCGTGGAACGTCTCGCGGGGAAAGGTTTGCTGAAGTGCATATGCGGGACGGACACGTTGGGCGTGGGGGTGAACGTCCCGATCCGCGCCGTGCTCTTCACCCAGCTGTGCAAGTTCGACGGGATCAAGACCAGGCTGCTGACCATACGAGAGTTTCAGCAAATCGCCGGTCGGGCGGGGCGGAGGGGTTTCGATACCAAGGGTTTCGTGTGGTGCCAGGCCCCCGCGCACGTGGTGGAGAACAAACGAGCGGAGGCGAAGGCTGCCGCGGCGGCTGCGAAGAGCGGGGGCAAGGCTAAGAAGGTGAAGAAGTCCCAGCCCCCTGATAAGAACTTTGTACAGTGGAACGAGGACAACTTTCGCCGGATGGAGACGGGCGCGCCGGAGACGCTGGACTCCTCCTTCCAGGTGACGCACTCTATGATACTCGCGGTGCTATCTCGCAAGGGAGACGGTAAGCGTTTTCTCCGGGACCTCCTCGTTCACAACCACGAGCCGAAGATCCGACAACGGAAGCACCAGAGGCGGGCCATCAGCATGTACCGCTCGCTCAAGGACGCCGGGATCATCCAAGAGACCGGTACGATGGACACGAGCGGCCGCGCGGTGAACCTGGGCTTCGACATCGGGGACCAGTTCTCGCTCACCCAGCCCCTCTCTCTGTTCGCGGTCGAGTACCTTCCCACGCTGCTCAAGACCCACGGAACGGACCACTCGACGCGAAGTAAGCTGAGGGACGAGAGGTACGCGCTGGACGTGCTCTCCGTCCTCGAGGCTGTGCTCGACACCCCCGGCGCCGTCGTCAACGCGCAGGTGAACAAGGCCAAGACCAGGGCTGTGAACAAGATGAAGGGCGATGGGGTCGAGTACGACGACCGCATGGCCGTGCTGGAGGAGATGGACTACCCCAAACCCCTCAAAGACGAACTGGAAGCTTACTTTGAACCGTTCAAGCGCCGGCACCCTTACGTCGGAGCCGAGGAGCTCAAGCCCAAGTCGATCGCGCGGGAGCTGTACGAGTCCGGGTACGACTTTAACAAGTACGTCACCCACTACGGCCTCAACCGCAGCGAGGGTGCCCTGATGAGGTACCTCACCGACGCGTACAAGGCTATGGTCCAGAACGTCCCGGAGAGCATGAAGTCCCCGGCGGTGATCGATCTGGAGGAGTGGCTGGGGGAGACCATCCGAATGGTGGACTCCAGCCTCATCGACGAGTGGGAGGCGCTCAAGGACCCGGTGGCTGCCGCGCGAGCCGCCGAGGACGAAGCCGCGCTCGTTGCGCTCGGCGCGAGCCGGGAGAGGTTCACGTCGGGACGCGCGTTTCGTGTCATGGTGCGAAACGCGGCGTTCCGGTGGGTGCAGTTACTCGCGGTGGGCGAGGAGGAGGACATGCAGGAGCTCGCGGCTGAGAACTTACCGCCGCGGGGCCGGGATACGGCGTGGAAGGTGGACCAGCTCTACGATTTAATCGACCCGTACTGGCACCAGCACGAGCAGATGGACGACGGGTACGAGGCGAGGTCGCCCGATTTGTTCAACCTGAGCGACGACGGGGATGACGGAGACGCGCACTGGCGGGTGGTGCAGAAGATTCGGGACCCGGCCGGGGACTTGGACTGGTGCGTCGAGGGTGAGGTTGACTTGGAGGCTTCCGAGACGGAGGGGAGGGTGGTCATGCGCCTGGTGGAGATCAGGCAGGAGGGCGCGGTCAAGAAGGAGGAGGCCAAGGTGGTACCCAGCGAGGAGGACATATGGGCGGCGATGGAGGAGACAGAGTACGAAGACGGGGAAGAGTAGCCTCGTCGAATCGCTCGGATTGAAATAAATCACTTTTTTCTCGGTTTCGCCCTGTTCGTCGCCTCCGCCGTCGTCGGGTCGTCCGGCCAGTAGTGCTTCGGGTACCGCCCCTTCAGTTCCTTGGCCACGTCAAAGTACGTATTTTTCCAAAACGACGCCAAGTCCGTCGTCACCTGCACCGGCCGACTCGCCGGCGAGAGCAAGTGAACCTCGATCGGGACCCTCTTGGGTCCGATCGTGGGAGTCTCGCCCATCCCGAAGAGCTCCTGCAGCCTGGCGCGGAGCACCGGCGTGCCCCCCGGGGCGTCGTAGTCCAGCGGTAAGTTCGACCCCGACGGTACCACCACGTGGGTCGGACACGACGCCTCCACCTCCATCGTCTGCTCGTACGTCAGCAGGCACCGCACGAGTCCGTCCCCGTCCAGCTGTTTGTGCATGGCGCTCTTTGACGTCACCCCGGGAAGCATGGGTGCCAGCCAGTCCGCCAAGGACGCCTCCAACGCGACGTCGCTTAGGTCCGGGAGGTGATCGGCGCCACCCACCGTTCTCAGCCAAATCACCCGCCGCCTCCACGACTCCGTCTTGGCGCTCCACCCCAACGCCGCTTTTACCCCCATCTCCTTGACGCCGTATAGCATGGCGTCGACGGTGTCGTCCGGCTCGGGCTGGAAAGGCGCCTCCCGCAGCACCGCGTCACCCACGCACAGCTGGCGCCTGGCCACCACCGCCTTGCTCGCGCTCGCCCACGACACCGAGTCACGTCGCCGGCACAACGCATCCGCCAGGCATCCCGTGTCCGGCTCCAGCGCGGTCATAGGCACGGGCGCGGCGAGACGGACCCGGTCGTTCCTCGCGCCCCCGCCGACGTCGCCCGATGTCATCTCGGCGATGGAGAGAACCTCATCCCTCGCGAGCGGATCCGAGCCCGGAACTGACGCCGCGCCGATACCCCCCGAGAGCGTAAAGTTGCCACCCTTGCTTCGCCGCACGCCCACGCGGTCGGGGTACGCCATCGCCAGCAACACACCCGCCTCGTTCTCACCCTCGCCCAGGAGAAAGTCCCAGCACGGACCACCCGGGTCCCCGCCGCCGACACCCGGCGCGCACCAGTCCCCGTTCTTCGGGTCCTCCGCCGCCGCTCTCTTCACCGCGTTTAGCAGTTGAGCCGCAACCTTACCAGCCTCCCTCGCCGCGTTCCGGTCAACCTCATACCCGCGGTACCCGCCGTACGCCGCACCGAACCCGCCGATCCCCCCGGACGACGAGGATCCAGAGACGCCAGAGGAGACAGAGGACGCGCCGGCCCTCGCCGCCTTCGCCGCAGCCTGCACGCCACCGCCCGCGGGCTTACGACCTCTCGGCGCACCCTTAAACTTTTTATTCCGCCCCTTGGGTAGCTTAGTCCCGATGGGCACGCGAACGGGCGCGGCCGGGTTGGGCGGCTGGTCCGTCGGTGAAGGCGGCGGTGAAGGTGTCGGCTGCGCGGATGTCGCGTCCGCCGCGAGTGACCAGCGTCCCGGTCCGTCCGCGCCGGCTTCACCGACGGACCAGAGCGCGCCGAGCCTCGCCCTGACGTCGGCTGGCGCGTCCCTCCCTCGAAGCAGGTCCCTGTCCGACACGACGGCGGCGATCTGACACGCCATCCGGCAGCTCTCCGGTCCCCTGCATGCGCCCCACAGGACCATCCGCGCCAGCCGTGGGTGCAGTGGCAGCTGAGCCATCCGCGTACCGAGTGGCGTGACCCGCCCCGTGATTTCATCCGTCGCGCCCAGCCTTGCGAGTAAGTCCCTCGCCGCCGCTAACCGACCCGCGGGGGGACGATCGAGCCACGGGAGTGCATCGACGCCCTCGTCGTCGTGGATACCCCACGTCGCCAGGTCCAGCGCCAGCGGCGCCAGGTCCGCGTTGGCAATCTCCGGTTCCGCGTCCGACGCCAGCTGTAAATGCGCTCGTTCGCTCCACAGCCTGTAGCACGTCCCGGGCGCGACACGGCCCGCACGTCCCCGCCTTTGGTCCGCGGATGCCACCGAGATACGCGCGGTGTCCAGCCTGGTCATGCCCTTGTTCGAGTCGAACAAAGGCCGACGCGCCAAACCCGCGTCGACGACTATTCGTACACCCGGGATGGTCAGCGAGGATTCCGCGATTGGCGTGCTGACCACCACCCTGCGCACACCTGTGGGGGGCGGCGCGAGCGCGGCCTGTTGCTCCGCCTGACTCAACGCCCCGTACAGCGGCAGGACGGAGAGGGTTCCGTCCTGACTCGACGCCGCTCCGTCCCTCAACGCGGTCACCACCCGGTTGATCTCACCCGCGCCGGGGAGGAAACACAGCACGTCCCCGCCCTCCACCCCGGGCGCGTCCGCCAGCGCTCGTCGCACCGCGCTCACCGTCGCGTTCTCCAGGTCCCCAAAGTTGCGCCCGGGAGGACCGAGGTAGATCGTATCGACCGGGAACGACTTACCCTCGCTCACCAGCAGCGGCGCCGAAGAAGACGAAGACGCAGCGTCCTGATTGTTGTCCTGATTATTGACGGACAACATCGCGGCGGCGCGGGGGCCCACGTCGCCGAGCGTGGCGGACATCACCACCAGCCGCAAGTCGGGTCGAAGCACCGACCGGGTCTCCGACGCGAGTGCCAGCGCCACGTCCGCGTCGAGGCTGCGCTCGTGGAACTCGTCGAAGACAATCGCCGCCACGCCTTCGAGGGACGGGTCTCTTTGCAAACGACGCACCAGCACCCCTTCCGTGACCACCTCCACGCGCGTGGACGCGGACACCTTGGACTCGAACCTGACGCTGTACCCGACCGTCTTGCCCACGGGTTCGTTCAGTATGGACGCCATGCGCGTCGCCGCGGCGCGCGCGGCCAGCCGTCTCGGTTCCAGCACGATGACCTTCCCGTCGTTTGGGAGCCAGGCGGGGTTGGAGAGGATCATGGCGAGGGGCAGCGCGGTGGTCTTGCCCGCGCCCGGGGGTGCCTGAAGCACCAGCCCCGTGCTCGTCTCCAGCGCGTCGATGCACCGGTACAGCACCTCGCGGATGGGAAGCGAGTCCACGACCGCGTCGAGCCGAGGGTCGATCGCCCTCGCCGCCCCGCCCTCGCATCTGGCGATGACGACGCGTGCTCCGCCGACGCGTCGATGATGCGACGGCGGTCGCGCGCGGTGGACGCGATGCTGGCCGACGACGCCACGCCACGCCAACGCCGGTGCCGACGCGTTCACCGACGACATCCTCCCCGCCACGTGAGCCTCAAGGGCACTTCGCACGCTGCGCACTCTATGCGGCGAGGCGGGAGCTCGTGGTGTCGTTTATCCAAACTTGCAGTGATGAATGGCAGAGAGGTCGAGGACAAACCCTGACCGCGCCGTCGTCACACGTCGTCTCGGCGCCCGCCCGCGCGCGATGTCCGCGGACGCGCACGAAGACGTCATCGCGCGCGTCGTCGACGATGCCGTCGCTCTAGGGAGCTTTGTCATTCTCGAGAGCGTCGTGAGCACGACGCGGCGCGCGCTATCCACCGATGACGCGGATGCTTTGCTCTTGCGGTTCGCGCAGAGCGTTTCGAGGTACGCCAGACCGCCGACGAGTCGATTTCACGTCGGCGCCGCGGCTCGAGGGACGAGCGGGAACGTGTACTTGGGGGTGAACGTGGAAATCAGCGCGGTGCCGCTGAATCACTCCATACACGCCGAGCAGTTTGCGCTCGTCACGGCCAATGCCAACGATGAATGTAAATTAGAAGCCATCGCGACCACGGATGCGCCGTGTGGACACTGTAGACAGTTCATGAATGAACTCCGCGACGCCCCGGGCTTACGATGCGTGACGAGGAAGTGGCGGTCGCCGCTGGCGGAGCTTTTGCCGCACGCGTTTGGGCCGATGGACTTGTTAGACGACGGCGAGACGCTGCTGCTGGAAAAGTCGTCGGTCGATGCTTCCGGCATGAACCCTCAGTTCGCTACGTTGGCTTACGTGCACGGAGAGAAGTCGCCTCCGTCGGATGACTTGATGCCGTTGACGCGTTTGCTGGAGCGTCACGGCGACGACTGGAACGCCCTGGCGCCGCTCGCGCTCGAGGCGATGCGTAAAGCGTACGCGCCCTATAGCTCATCGCGCGCCGGTATCGCGATCAAAGCGAGCTGCGGTGGAACGTTCGTGGGATGGTCGCTGGAATGCGCCGCGTACAATCCGTCGATGAGTCCCTTGCAAGTCGTGTTCGCTCGAATGGTGGCGCACGGAAAAGACTTGTCCTCGATCGAGCAGTGCTTGTTGCTTGAGTGCCCCGGCGCGCACGTCAAGTACGATTGCACGGTGAGGTTAACTTTAGAAAAGATCGCACCAAAGGCGGCGGTCATCGTGGCGAACATAGGACACGAGAACATCGCGTAAGAGTTAGCGCGTTTTTAATTTGATTGAGCAACTGGTTCCTCACTTCCCACCCGCGGCGGAGGTACTGAGCATCCCGACGAACTGGTCCACGTTGATGACTGTTATCCTCGGATCCGCCTCGGCCCGGGCTCGCTCCGCCTCCGTGTTGTATCCCCAGTCCACGAGAAACAGCTCCCACCGCTCCAACCCGGCGCCCACCTTGCACACCTTCTCCAGGGTGCTGAGCTTATCCTCCACGAACACCAAACGCACGGCGTCGTCCCTGGCGTGCGCCTGAAGATCCGCGAGGACGTCCGTCTTCGGCAAACCGGAGACTGTCTGCGAGAAGACTCGCTCGTCGGGGATGATCAGGTCGCCCTTTCCCTCCATGATGGCCTGCGCGAACCTGGCCTGCTTGGTGGTGACGATGAACACGTCGCAATGGGTGGACGTCTCCGCGGCGATGCACGCCTCCGCGACGCCGGGGTACACGAGGTTGGGCGCGAGCCACCCGTTGAGGTCGGCGGCCATCCAATCGTCCCTGATCTTGCCGTACCCCGCCACCATCTCGCCGCGGTCGCAGTTCCACCGCTCCATGAGGCCCGGCATGAGCCCGCCCCAGTCGGCGATGATGTCGTCCGCGGTGTGGATCTTTTCGAGGAGCGCTCTGGCCAGCAGGGTGTTCTCGAACCCGGTCTCCACGACGGGGCGCACACGCTTCAGCCCGTCGAGCACCCGCCCCTGTTCGGCGCTGGCCGGGCCGAACACCTCGGGCCACAGGTCCAACCCGTGCTTCCAGCCGCTGATGCTGCTCTCGGGTTCGCTGTCGCACACGACGCCGTCGAAGTCGAGCGCGAAGACGACGTCGGCGCCGGTACCGGCGGACGCCGAGGCCTCAGCGCGGGCCATCGTAGATTTGCGGGCTTTGCGGGTCGCGACGGTGTGGGCACGCGCGGGTCGATCGGTGGTACGACGTGGAACGACGGCGGTGCGGTGCGCGACGGCGATCGGTGCGCGAACGACGAAGGACATGGAGCGTTGTCGTCCCGAGGAGTCACGCCGGAACGGTCTCGCGCCTTCGGTTGTGGAGTAACCCTATCAATGTTTTGGCTTCTGTTGGTAACAACCGGTTTCTAAAAACTAGCGTCGTCGACTAGCTAGCACTACTGTTCGTCTAATGCTATCCCCCACTCGATCAGCAGATCCCTCATCGGCTCCGACCGCGCGTACTGCACCGCCCCGTAAAAGTTCGCCAGCGCGTACCCAATCTCCCCACTGTGCTGTGACCCGAGAAGAACGTGGAAGGAGTCCGCGTACATCGCCAGAGACACCGGACTCGCAAGCCCGCACTTCGCCAAGAGAACCACGAGCAGCGAGAGCAGGTCGTCGGTGCCGGGCGCGGGTGCGGGCTCGTCGGTTCCCACAGCTGTGTCGGCACCCTCCTCGGCACCCTCCTCGCGCCACGACTTGAGCCGGGCGCAGTTAGCCGCCAGGTGCCGCACCACGTCGCAGATCGCGGTCGCCATGTGCTTGGGGCAGGACATCTTGGTCAGGCCGCGTATGGTCCCCGTGGCGAACGAGTCCACCGCGTGAAGGTGGCTCGGGTGCAAACCCAGCGCGTTGGGGGGCAGGGACTCGATCGCCCGAAGCGCCCGCGCCGCCTCGGCGTCGTCGGCGGCGTACGTGTTCAACACCCCGTGGAAAACCTTTGCCTGGATACCGCCCATGACGTACCCTTCCACCGCGTTCACCAGGCTCTCCCCGTGCCGCTGGTTGGACGCGCACGTCTCCAGCCGACCGCCCGCCGCGGTGAGCGCGCGCATCAGCGAACGGCACAGGTCGCACCCCGCGCGCCTCCACGACGCGAGTCGGTCCTCCGGGGAAAAGTTATGCGGCGTGCGGTATTCGCGGTTGAACCGAACGACCGCCGCGTCGCACGCCGCCATCGCGTCGTCCGCCTCGGGCAAGGACCTGAGAACCTCCGCGCAATCCTCGAACGACACGAACCGTCCGGGGTTGCCCCACAGCCGCTGCGTCTCCAGCGCCGAGGCTGACGTCGACTGGGCGCTGACGTCGACGGCCGCGTTCGGTCGGTTGAGCCCGTTCGATTGAACCCGGTCGCTGGATGATAAGTGCCTGAACGGATCGTCGCCGTCCGTGTAGTACCCATCGCGGCCGTCGCCCTGGCCCTGGATGGACTCCGCGAAGAGTGGTATGAACCCGGCGCCCGGGCCGACCCTCGGGGTGGAACCTCCGCCGGGATCCTCCGACTTGGATCCTCCCCGGCTTACTGGTCCCCCGGCCTCGTCCGCGCTCGATGCTCCCCCGCGCTCCCTCGTGTACGCATCGTCGGACGTCACCCCGTGTCCGCGGCCGTCATCGACGTTTCCGACCGCGGCCGTCATCGACGCGGTCCCGCCTCGGTCCCTCCGTTTGTCGTCGAGCACCCTGTCGTCGAACACCCCCGCGATTTCCGCCGCGAACGCCCTGAACCAGCCCCCGACCTTCTCCCCTATGTCCCTCGCGGAGCCTTCGACGTGTCCGTCCGCGTTCGTGCCCGCGGGACGCTCGCTGACCGGCAGGAGGTCGCCGTCGTCCACGGGCGACCGGGGCGAGTCGTGATGGTCATGGGTGGCTCCCCCCATCGGGCTGCCGGGCTCCGACGTCGGGTTAGAGTCCATGATCAGCCGCTGCATGTCCTCCTGGAGCGACTCCCAGCCCTTCGCGATCTCCTCCCCCATCTCCGAGAACGCGGGGGGCGACTGGTCCGCGGTCATCGTCGCCTGCCCCCCTGGCGCCCGCGCGCGCCCTTCCTAGATAATTTGTGAAGCCGCGTCCTCTGGTGCCGACATTATTTGCCCTCAGCCTGAGTGCCGTACGAACACGGGAGGAAATAC
>Ga0209425_10002074_pt1 | contig 22807 bp, 1 predicted proteins | sample COG_05_FD_184749 | JGI IMG/M metagenome (GOLD analysis project Ga0209425, IMG submission 184749) | Pelagic Microbial community sample from North Sea - COGITO 998_met_05 (SPAdes) (version 2) | ecosystem: Environmental > Aquatic > Marine > Neritic zone/Coastal water | place: Helgoland, sampling...
CACTCCTATCACCAGGACGGTCGAAGTCAAGGCGAGACCTATCATAAACATCACAGGAAATCAGTTCTACCATTTAATCAACAATCCCGTGTCTTTACCACCCGTCACAGTGACTACACCCATAGGCTACGCCAGTGACCTGACACCTTCACTTCAAAGTTCGAACGATATCGATCAAAATACAAAGGGTGATTATACCATACAACACTCACTCACGGACGCCGCTTCCGGAATTTCGGCGGAACAGAAGAGTCAAAAGTTTTCAGTGGGTTCTCACGGTAGACTCAACTTTTCAAAGACTGGTACGGCGTTTACATTTACTGGTACTTCTTTGGTGGTGTTCGACACAGCTTTAAGAACTTATGATATTCAAACCGACGGAACATGGAGTCTGTACAGTACATTGACCGTTCCGTCCACAGCAACTTCTATTAAAATGACAAAGGATGGACAATTTATGGTCGTCGGTATGTCATCTCATCTGACGATAGGCCTCGTCCAAGTTTACAGGAGGAACGAATTGTTTCAGACCGGGTGGCAGCAGTTAGGGTTCGACATATTCGGAACGGATTACTTAGGAGGTTTCGGTGCTGTAGTGGATATCAATAACAGTGGAACTCGAATAGTCGTTGGCGCACCTCAGGTTACAAAGACCATTATCAAGGCGGGGCTAGCGGGGGTGTACGATTGGTCGGGATTTTTCTGGAATCGTACGAAATTGTTCGAGGGCACTCTTCCGAATGAATTATTAGGGTTTTCGGTGTCTTTAGACAGTATCGGCACGACCCTAGCCCTGGGGTCGCCCGGACATTCGGTAACTACGATCAGCCCTGGTTCTAACATAACCACAGTGAACGTTGGTAAAACCGCTGTGTATAAACTTGGAGAGTCGGATTGGACTCTTCTCGGTTTGGAGATACAAGATGGACCGGTGAACAAACGAAACGGAACGTCCGTGTTACTCTCCCATGACGGAGAAAATCTAGTGGTTGGCTCTGTTCTTGGTGGTGCTCGGGTGTACAATTTAAGGAACAATGATACATGGACTGTTCAGGGTTCACAGATACTACCAAATATAGGTGGAAAATCGGTTTCTATCTCCGGGGATAAAGGTCTGGTCGCCGTGGGGTCAGAGGACGAATACGGTGGACGCGTATACATTTTTAGGTACAATCAAGGTTGGTCGAATGCGACGGAAACATTTGATAAGGTGGTGACAGAGCAGGATACTTCACTTCTGGGAAAGTATGTGGTCCTCGACGATTCGGGTGCGTTGCTTTGTCTTCTTACTGACACGGAAGTTCGTATTTACGGGGTTTAAAAAATATTTTAGTATAATAGGAAAAGATGTCAGCTGGACTCAGCGTTCTAGTTTCCAGAGGTGAAGCTGATATCCATATCACCGGCTCTCCAGAAACCACTTATTTTAATACTCGATACAAGAAACATTCTAACTTCAGTGTCATCACACACACACAGACCCTACAACAGAATCCGAGGGGTGGTAGCTTCAGCACGGTGAAAATTGATAAACGTGGCGACTTATTGTCATATATCAGTATAGTGGCTGACGATCCGGTAGAGGGTTCACAGTTGATTAGCGACTGGAGGACCATCATCAAGAAAGTGGATCTCTACATAGGTGGCAGTTTGATAGACAGCCAGGATTCGGAGTTCACTGAGGGTATTGCTATCGATCTCTTGGCGAACACGTATTCCAAAACATACCCAGCATCCCTTCACGGTGGAGTTGGTTCACAAAGTTACTTTTACCCTTTACGATTTTGGTTTGCAGAGAACTGGGGAAGCGCCCTACCTCTGATCGGGCTCAACTTTCACGACGTGGAATTAAAGATTTACTGGCAGGACACCCTCGACGACTTCACATACATCGTCGACGCGTGCTATGTCCTTCTCGACGAGCATGAACGGAACCACATCGCGAATTCAAAGATTGACATGGTCATATATCAAATCCAGAAAAATCTACCGAACTTTGAAAAATCGCAGGAATTGGTGTTTAACCACCCTGTGAAGTGGATCGCCTCTTCCAACGTGACCGCAGACAATATAAACAACACGCTCGTCTCCAGCATTAACAGAGTGAAGTTACAGGTGAATGGTGTAGATCTCACTGAATCGAAAAGGAGTGTACCATATTTCACAAGCATTAGTTGTTATCACCATTCCGAGTACAGTGCCTCGAATACAGAACAGTTATTCTTCTTTCCGTTCTGTCTGTCTGCTGGTAAGATGCAACCGACCGGTACATTAAACTTCAGCATGGTCGACTCGGTCAAGATTCACTGCGACCAAGCCATCAACACTCCTATATACGCACTCAGCCTCAATGTACTCCGTGTGCACCGAGGCATGGCCGGCGTTCTTTTTTCTGATTAATAAAATTGTATATATGTATTAAGACCGAATGAGTAACAGGGGAAAGAGTATCGCCGCGTGGAATGAAAGTATCGGGATGCTCAGAGGTCTTAAACCGGTCAGTCGGAGAGAGTCACTCACCACTTCTCTAACCCTGAATGATTTCCTGGAATCGAAATTTCAAAAGACTAACTATAAGATAGGGTCTACAGTTGCCTCTCAAGTAGGCACTAAGTATGGTATCAATCCAGGTGTATTCAACAGTGTTAGGAAAACCCCCAGTCAATACATAATCGCAACCACGGGACAGATTTTGCACGGAGAATCAACCCTCGATATTTTCGGTTGGTCCACAAGTCTATCAGATGATGGAAATACGATAGCGGTCGGTAGCATTCTCAACGATGGTGTCAACGGTGTCAATTCGGGAAGTGTGCGAGTCTTCACCCGAACAACCACTGAAGAGGCGTGGGTCCAGAAAGGTGTTGACATCGACGGTGATGCGGCGCAGGACTATAGCGGATGGGATGTTTCACTCTCCGTGGATGGAGATCGTATAGTTATAGGCGCAGTGTTCAACGACGACGGTATCAACGAGAATACGGGACACGTTCGAGTCTACGACTGGAACGAAGGAACTTCGCAATGGAACCAAGTTGGTACAGATATCAACGGTGCCACGGCAGGTGATTATTTTGGTCACTCAGTGGCTATTTCCGTGGATAAGACCCGAATCGCCATTGGTGCCCCGTATGGACACAGCACACGAGGTTACGTATCGGTGTACCGCGAAACCAGTGGAACTTGGACTAGGATTGCCGACGTCGAAGGAATCGTGGAGGGAGGTCAGTTCGGAAAACGCGTCGCCTTGAACGAGGGTGGTACGAGGATGGTAACTTCGGCACCGCACGCGCTGAAAGACACCGGTATCGTCTATCTCTACGAAGTAACCGAGACGACCGTTAACACCTTGGCCACACATGTCGGCCCTGGTTTCGGTGTAAAGTTTGGTGATTCATTGGATTATAAATCGAACACCTTCGCGGTCACGGAGTTTCGCACACAGAATCCGGTGCGACTTTTTGACCTGACCTCGGACAGTTTCGAGTCAGAGGGGTCCACTTTGAGTGAACGAATCAATCAAATGACATCCAATGTCAGTTTCAACGTCAAACTTTCTAGAGATGGACAACACATAATCATATCTGTTCCGATCCAAAACACAGAGGATGACGTCATTAACTCACGCAACACCCCCGCGGTGAGAAACTTTGGTAAACAAGGTGTGGTCCGCGTGTTCAAACGAAGTGGGAACGACTGGGTGCAACTCGGTTGGGACCTAACAAGTTACGCGTTTAATCGAGACGAGTTTGGAAAGAGTGTGGCCATTTCCAGTGATGCGTCCATCGTGTGCATCTCCTCGCCGAGGAAAGACGACAGGGGATTCGACCGCGGCTGTGTTTCTGCGTACACAGTTAGGCCCATATCCTATTACGTTAAACCCACCATCACACTGAACGGATTGAACCCACAACCGATGCAGGCGAACACGGGATACATCGAGTCGGGTGCGGTGACCGACACTGGGGCGGCAGTTACAATTGTAGGTGACATCGAGGACAATACCGTGGAGGGTAATCAATATGTCGTCAGGTACGTAGCATCGAGTGCTTTCGAAACCACCACCGTTGAAAGGACTGTCGTCGTCACGAAAGATCCGACCGTCCCGGTTCTCTCTTTTAATGGAGACGAAGTTGTGAAGATACCCATTAACGGTGTCTTTAACGATCCCGGTGTGTCATCTAATATCCCAGCGACCATCACGATCGATGATTATGAGGTCGACTATCAGAAAATTGGTGAGTACCAAATTTTGTATCGCGCCACGTCTACCTACGGGATAGATTCCGAAGTGTTGTACAGGACCGTATATGTGGTTTACGAAACCGAATTCGATGGTCAGGATCTCGCGGGAAAGAGGGTATACATGTCGAGGGATGGGTATATCTGTGCAGTTGGAGATTTTTCTGAAGACACGGTCAAGATGTACGAGTGGGACGCGGTTGCGTCCGAATGGAAACGGATCGGTCAGGACATCACTGGACCTTCTGGGTCGAGCTTCGGCGCCGACCTAGCTTTAAGCACGGACGGACTGACGATTGCCATCGGAGCACCAACTTTCAACTCCCCTTCGGTAACCCTAACTGGTGTGGTCAGGGTGTACAAGTACAGTTTCCTCAATAACACGTGGGAGGTGCGAGGTGATGATATTGTGGATGGCGCCTACGGTGATAGCATGGGACAGTTGGTGGCAATATCCGGCAACGGGAATGTAGTCTCCACAGGAACCGCGACCCCCGTCGGTGCGAAAAATCCGTATATTTTCACGTACAGATACAACGATGAGACCGACAGTTTCTCTCGGATACACTCATATGCCGAAAATCAAAAACTTCCCGGTAACGTTATTTCCAAACAATTTTCCATGTCTCTCAACAATGAGGGTACGAGACTTCTCCTCGGTGTTCCCGTCAACAACTTTACAACGGGTGCGGTGTTCCTATTCAACACCACCAGCGGCCAGATCATCACGACCATCTTCGGTGAAAACGTCGGGGATGCGCTCGGACAGGCGGTTCAATTTGCCATAGGGGGAGACCGGTTCGTCATCGGAGACGTCGCTAACGAAGTTGTAAAAGTCTACGCTGAATCATCCGGGGCTTCCTGGAGTCAGTTGGGAAATCCCATCTCCGATGGAGTCGCGGGAAACTCACTTGGGAGTTTCGTCGACCTTTCCAGTAATGGAAATATCGTATCTTTCTCCGCACCTTCGGACGAACAGGGTCAGGGTTTAATATACCAGTTCGTATGGAGCGGGACGCACTGGCTTCCGAACATTAACGAATTTAATAATTCCCTCACTGGAACCTTTTTCGGCAGGCGGTTTTACGTAACAGAGGATGCTTCTAGGTTTATGACCGATTCAAGTTTCACCTTTCAGATGTTCAGGTGGAACACCCCCAGGGCCACGTTCTCGCTCAACGGCGCTCGAATCGTTCGCAGGGACGTTGACGAGGTGTACAACTACGATTACGTGACCACCCTCTCTAACGTCGTCACAGAGGGTGTGGTGAATTCCGCAGTTTCGTCAGACTACCTCGTTAAGTATGTCATCACCAAAAACAATCAGTCCGACACAGTCTATCAGCTGGTCAGTGTCTCGGGTCAGCTTTTACAATTGGCCTTGAATATCGTCAGTTTCGACGAATCATCTACACCTCTTAATTTGGGGTGGTCTTCTACTCTATCGGCAGACGGTGATTATATAGCGGTAGGCGCGCCCGGCTTCAACAATAACACGGGGTTGGTTAAGATTTATAAGTTTACTCCGGCGACGATCACATGGAACCTCATCACAACTTTGAACGGGTCCGTCGCGGGATCTTCATTTGGGTATTCCACGTGTTTCAGTAAAGACGGTCAGACTCTTGCGGTGGGCGCGCCTGACAGTGGTAATGGACTCGTGCGCGTGTTTCGTTACAGTGGTAACGTGTGGAGTCAACTGGGAGCGGACCTTATCGGTTCCGTGGGTGGAAAGTTTGGCTTCTCTGTTTCGATGAACCAGGAAGGTTCCCGTGTCGTAGTGGGTGAACCCAGAAAACCCTTCGATGTGAACACGGGGGTGGGAGGGGTCGTGACCTACTCGTATAACGGTACGAGCTGGACCAACGTTGCAGAGCTGAGCTATTCGAACAATCAACTGGAGCACGAGGTCGGTTACGATGTCGCCATAACCTCTACTACGAACGTTGTTCTCATCGGTGCTCCCACCGCGGGGCCTGGATACGTGAAGTTATCTTCGTACATCTCTGGCAACGTTCCCATCTTCGCGCAACCGCTCGTATTCGGAGAAAAGTTCGGATGGGCGGTCTCCATAGAGGATTCGGGTAACAGTTTCGCCGTGTCAGCCCCGTATTACGACGAAAAGCGTGGACGCGTGTTGATATACGACGCCACGACGACACCACCTTCTCTTAAAGGAAGTCCTATAGTTGGACAGAATCCCGGTGACCAACTCGGCCTGTCCCTTCACATGTTTGGAAACGGTCAGAAGCTGATAATTTACACAAACAATGGTAGGGTTTCGAATTACCAGTACAGTTCGGGGCAGTGGTCGGTCGTGGATAATGAGGTGCTCACCACATTAAATACCGATACGAACTTCGGGTACTCTTTGAGTGGTTCTCAGGACGGTCGAAGAATGGTCATCACATCACCCCTACACGAGCAGGGCGCGGGACTCGTGCAGGTGTACTCGAACGAAACAAACCAAATTTCAAATTCCGATTTCGTCGCCCCTACCTTAAGCCTTCTCGGTCCGAATCCATACAGGATCGAATCCAATATCCCGTATGTCGACCAGGGTGTGAGGCGAGACGATGGCGAAGCTGCATTCACCACGACCGGTTCGGTGGACATTGCGACCCCGGGCAACTACACCGTACAATATCTGGCACAGGACACGGCTGGTAACACAAGTGAGACCGTCGATAGAACGGTGACGGTTGTAGATAGTACAACAAACAATATTTTGAACAGTTTCGACGGTCCGAACAATAACCACAACAACTCCTCGGTTCAGATGTCATCCGACGGATCACGCGTGGCGGTCTGTAGTGGTGTGGCTCCAGAGACAATAATCGATCAAAAACATGACGTGATGGACGACACTTGGTCGGATGGTGTCGATGGGGTCGGCGTGTCTGGACTTTCAGTGGGTGTACAAGGAGACGCGAAAGTCTTCGACATCAATACATCGATATACCCACCCACATTCACACAGTTCGGTCAGACTATCACTAGTAGTGAGCGATACTTTGCGACGTCGATCAAACTTTCACAAGACGGCACGAAACTCGCGGTCATGTCCAGTCCCGACGACTGCTCCACGAAGGTTTCCTTATACGGATTACAGAATCAGACGTACAGCTCGCTGACCGCACCTTTTCCCCGTTCCGAAGACTCCACTGCACAAAATAATATTTTCGGACTCCCAACTCAAAGTCAAGTACAATCTATAACTTCAAATCAAACCAATTGGCGAGTAGGAGGAAGACAATCCGGTGTAGGAAATCTATTCGGTCGAGATGGGGAGAAGTCCTACAGGTACCAAAATATGGCAACTTCCAGTGACGGAAGGATAATTGCGGTCGGTAAACCCACCTCTACCGGTGGAAGCGTTTCGGTATATGAAATTAGCAACACCATCGTCACCATTGAGACGTTCACCCAGCAAGGTGGAGTCATTTCTGAAAACGCTCCTTTCGGTGAACTCGACGTCTCAGACGATGGTGGAAAAATCATATTCTCGTCGGGTACAGACACGTTCGTCTATAACACATCTGGTAATGTGAAGGAAGCCGAGTTCAACAATACCGAAACTTTCAACGCCATTTCGCACGATGGAAGCGTTGTGGCGTTTCCCACGGTTAAAAACATTGGGTTCAAAACCATAACTTTACTCGGTGGGGACAGAATCACAATTCCACACGGCGGACCGTGGGTCGACCCATCGTATTTGTCCGCGGATCCGGTGTCTATCACCGGATCGGTTGACGTCAACGTGCAAGGAGACCATTACATCATGTATTCGACTGCCACGAACACACAGATTAGGATCGTCAGGGTCTCGGCGCCAGTGATTTCGGGAATCGTGAACTTACCTGGTTCGAGTGGTCAGATAACAAACATTCCCTACGGCCCGGGATTCGCGGGATATACGGGTGCATGGAGGAGTCAGGATTTCGCACTGTTCACGGTCCCATCTAACTACAACACCCTCACGGTAGACGACGGATTCGAATTGTCGATTACACTCAATGGTCGGATTCCAAACGCACACGGTGGTGGTTGGCAGTACATGTCTATTCAAGTCTACACAGATAATGGTTTTTCCTCGAGCATAGGTTTCTCAACTAACGGTACGGGTCCGGGAGAATCATACTCGTGGAACGGTAATTTGTTCACAAACAGATTGAGGACCACGAAATCTGCAACCGGAAGCCTCTCGGGTGGTGATCAGGTTCGGGGTAGAGTGCATCTGTATAACACGTACTTCTCCCAGTTCAGTATGAGCACAGAACTTCAGTTCGGTACTGCTGCGGCTGTGCCGGTCAGAACCCCCACAATCACACTCACCGGTTTCACGAACAACACAATCGACACGGGTGAAAACTTCGTCGATCCCGGGTTTGTGTCGGACGGTGGCACAGACACGCTCACAACGGAGATTGACGCCGTTTTACCAATCTCTGTTTCGCGTAGGAAAGCTATCCTCTACAAAGCCACTAATGAAGGCGTGCACGGGTATGCCGTACGTTATGTGAGCGTCGAGAAGCGACCGCAGATGAACATATATAGGTTCCAGCAGAACGCGTGGACGCAGTTCGCGAACGCCATCGTCATAGATGAAAGTTATGATTTGCATACCACGGGGGATGTGGTCGTATCTCAGTTAGGCTCAACCGTGGCATTCAGCAAGTATCTGGATTCTGACGGGACTGGCTCTATTTTCGTGTACCAATACAGTCAGCAAATTTTCCCACCGGCGTGGGTCCAGCTGGGTTCGAGAATCGATCTGACGAATGGTAACCCCGGCTTCAGTATGGCACTCAGCGGCGACGGTAAGAGACTCGTCGTCGGAAACCCGTCGAATCAACAGGGTGTGAACGGAGAAGTGTACGTCTACGACTATGGATCCGATTGGGTGTCACGAGGCCAAGACCTCCGGGTTCTGACCGAGGGGTATTTCGCCACTGCCACTGTATCGGATTATTCCATGGGTCACTACGGTCGAACCGTGGACATATCGAGAGATGGCACTCAGATCATCGTTGGTTCACCTCAGTTCGATAGCCTGAAAAGAGGTCATCTGTCTGTGTACGAACTTTCAGGTGAAAGTTTCGTACTTAAGGGTGATCCACTGATTCGAGGAGGAACGATTTATCCGTATTTCGCGAGACGAGTCGCCCTGTCCAACGACGGAAACACTCTGATAACTACCGACGAAGATCCGATCAACACCAATCTAGAGAGGGTTGTGTATTATCAATACGATGGGACGAGCTGGTCCGACCACGGGTACAACCACCCCCAGAGTTACTCTATATCATCTAACAAGGGTACGGCCCTGGTGAAGCTTAAGGCTGACGGAACCCAGCTCTACACTCTGACCAGTGATTTTCGCATTTTCACACCCACGACTACCGATGTTCAAGCCGAGTGGGAACAACGCGGTTCAGACATCACGATAGGTTCTATCACCCAACCTCCATCTGACACAAGCTTTGACGGCGGGAGTGTAGGGAATCGCACTTCACCCGGTCCATTCTCAACTACGCTCTATAATGTGGTGGGGTACGTAGTAGACCTGAGTCATGACGGTAACACTCTCGCCATCGGCCTTCCGTTCCTATACTTTTCTTCTGTAAATTCACGTATACGAGGCGCGGTCGCCGTGTTCACTTACGACGGTGGGACGGAATCGTGGGTTCAAGACGGAGGTTTGATTGTTCCCTATTACAACGCACGACCACTCTGGAGTGTGTACGATAATCAGTCCAGTGAAAACTTAAACATCAACGAAAAAGCCGAGAGGAACGCGTTTCACGGGGCGTGTATAAGTCTTTCCGGTGACGGTAACTATATTTGCATTGGATCTCCTGGTTATCTAGAAAACCCGATTGATTTATCAAACAACCCCTTTAACACTGCCCCTGACCCTATAATGGACAGCTTACCCAACCAAGCTGGTTTAAGTTTTTTTACCGTTTTTAAAAGAAACTCGGGGTACAGTAACAACTTCAGTGTCGGGTGGGAACCGATCGTGAAGAAGTACTCGGACATTTCTGAGTCACTTGTTAAATACAATAGGGATGATAGCGATGTGGACGAGTATAAGAGGGAGTTACTCGGTCTGGGGTTGCAGATTTCGTCCGATGGGTCTTTTGTGGCATATGATACAAGAACCGATGGTGTGAAGATACTGGCGAAAGGTACTAATGAAATAGTTGGAACCGTATTAGGTGGTCTGAACGATTATGGAAGATATCAGGTAAACGACGACTCCATTTTGGGTGCTCTCATTCCAGATAAGACCAAATACGAAGACGGTATATTAATTAATAATGATTCTAACGACCCAGACAACGGAACCTGGGATCAATTTGTGAAAAGTGGTTTGGTATCACAACCCCATCTGAACATTGCAAGAACATATAATGATGCAGATTCATACCCAAGAGAACCAGGTTTTAATTTATCATTAGTACCCGTCACGGGGGGTGACTATATGGTTTCAGGGTCAATTGTTGACCAAGGTAACTATTACGACAGCAACGGTATAAACTTTCCTTTAGCCGGTGGTCCCATCTCGGCCTACGCGTCCTACGCAAACAATCAGTTTAATCAGAGAGGTCGGAGGTTTGCACCTTTGCTTCACGACCAGTCACCTCTTCTCGGTCCCCCGAGATACGACGGCGCGAATAACACTATCGCCAGTCCACTTAGTTTAGATGTTTCGGATGGTAACATTCCGTCGGGAGACCAATATTTTCATGCTTTAGTCGGCGACGACCGTGACGTGACAGGGGGGCCACTCAGTGGTCAGAATACACTAAATACATCGACTGGGTTAGGTTCTACATGGGATTATTCTGAATACAACTTCAGAGGTGGTACTAATTACGGTTTTGGTGATATTCTATCAGTGAGCAAAGACTGTAAATACATGGTCACGAGGCGTCATCTCTGGGGTGAATTTGCGGCGGCGGGTCTTTCTAGCTGGAAAGGTCAGGTCACGGGTGGCTCTGGAACTGTACCGATATCATCTCAAAGCCATCTGGACAGTCTTATTGACCCTAAACATCACATGAATGTACTCACAGATTACAACAGTCTTTCAGAAGTTTACGTCTATTACAGAGAATCGCCCGACGATGAATGGGTGTTGAAGGGGGAAACTCCACTTACCATAGGAGATTCTACATCCAACTTACCTACACCTAAATTCGAGAAAAGTGCCACCAGTGCACTGCGATACTCCGAAGCTCTGGAACTGCACAGTGGAAAGAATATGATTACACTAACTGGAGTCGGTAAGTACATACAGAAGCTCGAAGCATACCAGGGGTCGTACTGGCAAAATGTCGTTGGACCAGCCGCAGCGGGGCTGGGTAACTTACTCGAAGTCTCAAGTGATAAAATCGTGTTGACGGAGTGGGGAGACTCATTTACAGAAAGTGGTATTTCGTTACCAGTCACATTTGGTCGAAAGTGGCAAGTGAATTTCACTATTCAATATTTATATACTCACGCAATTGGAAAGGAGTTGGTCTTCATATTTTACGCAACCAACGAACCTCGTACCCGTTTCACACAGATTCACGGTGGATTCGCAGTTGTATTTGATTTTCTCAATAACAGGCTCATTATTAGAAAGCCCAACCCGAGTATACAAGCGGCAAATGTAGAGTCGTATAGCTCGTCGGACCAATCAGCGTTTGACATTTTGGCTAGCACGGAGGTGGAACTTTCGAGTTTCTCCCAGGCGTTCTCAACCAATACTTATTTCAACAATTTTGGGGATAATCAGATAGCTTATGACAACGGAATCCTTACTATATATACGTGCGGTGTTACACACACGTACACATTCGCTAGTGATATTTTACAGAGTCAGAAGGACCTATGGGGAGATGATTCGTTCATAGGTTTTAGCGCTGCGAATGATTCGACCGGGTCGGTTTACATCAAAGACATAAACGTCACATGGGGTGAAGGTCCTTTAACGGCAAATCGAGCAGGAATCCTCGGTACTTTTGACCCAGCTCTCTATCTCTTACCACGAAATGCGGTGTATAAAACGTTACTTGAATCTGAAACGTCATCGTACGCCAGGAATTTGAGAAATGTGAACGGTAGGTACTGCGGTCTGACACTCTGTATGGAAAACTTCGGAACGGAGAGTCACGTATCTAACGACGGTATGACCTTGTTGGTGAGTAACTTCATAGGCGTACCTGGTGATTATCAATTCAACAGGAGGCAGGCGCGTAACAAGAGGACACAGGAGAGATGGGAAAGTTATATGCCTCTAGACGAGATGAATGATTTCGGTAACGCCATTTATATTTACCGGTATGATAAACAAAAAAACAAATGGATACCCAAATCACACAGGTATTTGCTGATTCACGGTGTAGAAGAAGACGTCGAATTGATGTCCAACTTACCGACGACGACAGATCGGATAGGGTACGATCCATACGCACCACCCCGAGTCGAAACACAGTTTCACAATGACCTTCCCACGAGTGGACCCGGCCCACCGGGACCGGGGACGACGTATACGGGGATGAACGGATTTGGAAACTATATCACACAGTTTGCCGCCACGGTCACGAGAACTAACCCTCCGTCCGTGACCGATTTCAATGCGTTAAAAGAATACCTTGAAGTTAATAATCCGTGTCATAGAATTGCACCTTATCCTATATTTCCGAGCTACTTCGACTTCAGGTTCCACGCGAAGGACAGCAGGGTGTCAAAATACGGGCCGGGTGTGCTGGGTCCTCAGACACCGTTCGGAGAAAATGGGTCTCTCGGTTACGAGTGGGACCTGACGAATGGTATAAGGGCCCCTATCCAACCGGGTCACCACCAGTGTCGAAGGAGGGATAACCTGGATTACACCAGCCAGTTCGCGCGTTCGTGTAGTTTATCCGGGGACGGAAACGTCATCGCCGTATGTGAACCGAACTGGAACCCCTTGTACGATGGCAATGACATAGGTAAGTCTGACGGTAGTTTTGACAGCGGAACGATAGGGGTTTGGCCGGGACCCGAGGGTCCTCATGGAGGTGGTAGTTCATGGAATCATGATTTGGTGTATCAACGAATCCATCGAGATTTCTGTCGTTCGACCGTGACGTCCGGTTCGTCGCAGTACGACGAACACGACACGACACAGCTCCCGAGTGGTAGTCAGGGCTATCCAGGACTTCTTCCCCGGCACAAGGGTGGAAATACCAAGTACTGGGTGCCATTCAGACCTTCCGCTTCTAAAACTTCGGCGTCTGCGGATGCGGCACATTTCGAATCATCTGGTCTTGTTGCGAGGGGTTTCAGGAATGCCGTGCGTCCGGGCGACCCGGGGAGAGTTTTGTTTTTACGATATAACGCCATAGAGGACAAATACGACGTGGATAAGAGTCTGCCACCTTTTTATTCGATACAATTACTGAATCACGTGGAGGAGGATGTTAGGCAGAAGAGATCGCAAATCAACAACGACAACAGTAGTACTACATCGGCCGGTGGGTTTCAGTACACTATCTTCAAGTGTAAGTTGAACGAAACGGGAGACGAAGTCACCTTTTTTGCATCCTACCCGTCTGATTTCATGCAGCGACATGGTATCACAGATGAGCGCATCGGTATATACACATTCAAACTCACGAGTACCATCTCAGAGGAAACCGTTCGTGTCGAGACTGGGGCGACACCCAGCGGATGGGGGTCCAACTTCTATACATCTTGGTATCCTCCAAACTGGCTTAATCTTAGTACACCCATTCAGGTCAACCCGCCGAACCACTACGGTCACCCCCACGAAGGGTGGACCCTAAGCTTTACCAACCAATGGGAAATCAAGGGAACACCAATTCTCACATCTAATTTCCAATCCACTGGTTCTACTTTCACATTAGACATAAACACACAATTATATTACAAAGGAGATACGACTTTGGTACACAGCGGACCTAACCACGACCCCAATAAGTTTAACGTCGTACACGATTTAAGTGCAGGCCTTCAAGTGAGTTACCCCAGAGATCCGGTGACGTCAACTGGATCAACGCCTCCTCATCCGAATTGGTACCCCTACGGTGAGAGAAGGGAGGATGATAAGGACGCCAAGGTCGTGACACAAAGACGATACGTCAACAACTGGCGTTCCACACACGCCGGTCAGGGTTGGACGGATTTGACAAATTCAACGCCACAACACCCACTCGGACTCAACGTCTATGAAGATGGCAGCATCCTTTTCAGAGACTCCGCCAGAGTTTGGTTGTTCCAAAATAACAGAGATATCATCCCATCGAATTTTTTCAAATACCCGGCCAGTGCTTACAATAGTTCTCACACCGTGTCTATGGCCGTCTACGCACCCAAATCTAAAAGTTTGATTGTGACCAATTACACCAAACCAGCGGCTGAAGTCCACTACCTGGGTATGGGTGGCAGCCAGTCCACACACTACCCCGACCCCCAAATGGTGATTTCTTTACTCCAGATAGACAGTGATACGAACAATGACACCCTCGACTTCAACAGTCTCAAAATAATACACACCGCAGGAAATGTGGTTAAAACAACGGCATATGACGTTTCCAGAGTTTACAGCTACGGGAAAACCGATTCAGACATAATTCTTGGGAGCGGATTACGAACAGGTTATAAGATTGAATATGGTGTGATACAAGCAGATCCCGTAGAAATGCCAATCGAACCCTTCACCTTGGCAGGTCTGAGCCTGGCGACCAACGAAGATGCATCCGTTATTCTCTTCAGTAGCGGTGCAAACTTTAAGAAGCATGTTTTCAAGATCCCCCCCGGCTCACCGCCGTACGGGACGGTGGCAGAAATAATGACAGGTAACGGGCAAGTGCACGGTACAGGCAAGAGCCCCTACCTAGTAGAAACCTCTCCACCGTACGTGTCGGGTCTTCAAGAGTTTGCACAAGTTCACACTGTCAAATACTCTACAATCAAAGAAACTACAGAAAACTGGGCCGTCCAATCCGTGATACCCAACGAGACGACATCTTTCCTCGAGAGTTACGGATTCATCGGTGACGGCGCGTCGTCTCTTATCACGTATGATTCGCAACTACACCACGTTCCCGGCTCGGCGCGTAAGGGGTACGGTAACTATCCATCCAAATTATGGCCGGTGAGTTATTTGACCTTGTCGCCGAACAATCAATATTTATCCATCGCGACACCTAAATACAATCCAGGTGATGTCGATTCAACTGTGAGTGGTTTCAGATCGGGAGATGTTACCATTTATAATAGACTTGATAGCGAAAAATCTCGTCGTTCGGTTAAAAATTTAAGTTTACTCGAGGTGCTGAACAAAATCGAAAATGGATCATACGAATATGATTCAAATAAGTACGGATTCCTTAACCTTTACGAACCTTTATCCATAACAATGAGCTCCGATGGTAAAACGATCGCCATCGCATCGCCGTTCGGTAAAATTGACGACCCCAAGACTGCACAGTTTCCATTTTATGAAGGGGAGAACTATTTCGGGCTCACAAGGTTGATCAATACGTGGGATGACTGGGTCAATGCACCCACACCTCCTAATTACACGGGTGAAGGTTCAAATTTTGCAAATGAAACGTATATGAATGAAAATAATCTAAGAAGTTGGGTACAGATATACAGTCTCGTGGATGGGGAGTGGGTTGCGAAGGGAAAACTGATCAAACCGATCGATACCGGCGCTCCGGGACGACCGTACCTCACAGCAAACAATGTTTTTAACAGTATACATGGAGAATTCCCAAATTCGACTTGGACACAAAATGGAACAATGCATGACCCCGCCGTGCCTGATTACGAACCGAAAAACTTTCGGATTTCTCTCGGTCAGTTTATGGATATGTCCGAGGACGGTTCGAGACTCGTCGTCTCCGCGATGAAATCGAGTCTCAATAGTAATGCGTCGGGGACCCGGAATCCGAGCACTAAACCTGAACAAATACACGAAGTTTACATTTACGAATACAATTCTATCGCCGGTGAATGGACCGCGAACAGGACATCCGACGGTAGCTTCAAACAGTTCGATCAGACTGATTACAAAACCTACCCTGAAAGGGTATTCGTCAATAACTTATACAAGGGGAACCTAAACAAATTAACTGGGGTTATTTCGAACACGGAAGATACGTATTTGGATGCGACGCAAACATCTGCAAATGACAATGCGTCGGAGCGTGAGCGGCACACTCTGGGGAGTGTGAGTGGTGTGGCGATTAGCCCCAACGGACAGAGAATATCCGTTTCCTTTTCTAACTACAGCTCATCAGATTTAATCTCAGGATCAGGGTCTAATCTGAAAACCTCTCGTTGTGTGGAGATGGTTCTCGTGTTCGAGTACCATGAGAAGTGGTTCAAATACCCAGACGAGTTAAATGCGGAGGTTGTGAATGCGACCGGTACCTTACATGACCGCAACATAGGTCTGAATGTGTTCCCACGAAACGTCAACTATAACGGAGAAAGTTTCGGTGGAAATATCTTTTCAGCACAAAAGGTTCCGGGTTGGCTTCAAACCTACGACCCCTCGACAAAAGACTACGAACACGTCTACATAACCGGAGGCGAATACGCGAACTGGAAACTTCTTCACTGGGAAGCTTTCACTGCAGAGTTACATTTGGATGGATTTACCGGTTCCAACAAAGGTCTTCCAGGTAATTATACGAGGATAAATGAAGTACCACATAGCATCGTGTCTGGTCTGAAGTTTTGTGGGAACGACGCCGTTCTCATCGAGAGATATGATAATACCGTGGGAACTGGAAGGGGGAAATACGAGAGACATAAAGGAGACACTAACGCTTACAGTAGGATAAACGTGACTAGGAATAATGGATCCCTCGTGTACCCTAATCCTAACAGTGAAATATACTCAACAGGGGACTATCCGGGTCTAAGAAAGAGTCATATCTTTCAGTACCAACCCATAGATACACCCTTTTATAATCCTGTGGACAGTTCGATTCCCTACAATTCGTATAGATACCCATGCCTGTTGGTATTTGACGAACTCGCGTGCGTACAAGACGCGTCAGGGAATAATTACCCCGTGTCGTACACACCTTCTACGGGGGTAAAACGACGGGTCGCACACACCGATGAGGGATATGCAGTGCAGTGGGCAGAGATGGGCTCATTTGAACCTAACAAAACAAATAACATAAATTCGATTATTGAAAATGAATTCGGTGGCAAAGACGGAACTTCTTGGATAAACCCAATCACCGGCTGGCTTAGGGTCGACCTTCATAAGAAAAGACCTTATCTCCTCCCCGAACTCTCTCAAATTTACGAAGTGTACGACATCCACCCCGAAAGCTTCGATGAAACACCGTTTTCGGTGGATGTATCGTCTTCTTACGTCAACAGCCGAGGCCATATCCAGCCCACTAGGGTAGTGTTTGGTATACCACAAGCAGCGAACCATCGAGGCAAAATATCAGTGTTCGACGTTACGACGATAAATAGACCTATAAATATGAACGACTCAACCAACTTCAGAAACTACGATGTACTTCTCAAACAGGTCGGTCCTGATGTATTCGGCGACGAGGTCAAGGGTCGATTCGGAGAGAATGTCTCCATGAGTGAAGACGGTCTGAGGATAGCGGTCGGGAATAGACCTTTCTATCTGGACCCGAGTAGGGGTGCGGACTTCGACACACCCGTTCCGACGAAGGTATACATATGCGAATACGACTCGGAAACCCTGAAATATACCAGAACCGTGACACGTAGTTTTCCAGTGGTAGGTCCAATGGACGATCCCCAGACAGCTCCCTCAGCCAACAAGCCGAGTTTAAGTCGCTATCAAACATGGTTCGCGAACACGGTTGATAATAACGCGTACAGCAAATATGGACGTCCTCCTTGTTTAGAGCTTCCAGACGTTGACGTAGGCATGCAATCGGATGGAACCATACTCTACGAAAAACCGCATGTGATATGGACCGACTCCAGGTACAGGGAGGCAAAGGTGAAACTTTCTGGTGACGGTAGTCGCATGTTAGTCAGTGTTTTCAACGGTTTCTATGTGTACGACCTGGGTGACACGTCCAACAATGTTTTTTCGGAAATAGGTGGTAAAATCGAAGAACCGCCACCTATCGACCCCTCCACGGGACAACCAAATCTCTTTTACACAAATTGGAAAACGTTCGACCAGAACGAGTTTCCGTATTCGAAAGCGACGTTCTCACAAGACGGTAAAACTATCGTCGTCCCATGGGCGGTCATACCGGATGAATTTGCACAAGTCCAGAACCCAGGAGACTATGAGAAGAAGTTTACAATTTTCACTCTGAACGAATCGAGTACCAAGTGGCAAGAAACACAGACACAAACTGTGGAAGGTGCTACTATCGATTTTACTACGGGCTGGAACTACGACTTGGACTTCTTCAACCCTCCTGGACCCGCCAACGACACTCTGCCCATCGAGCATACATATCTCGCGATTCTCTCCAGTGATAAAACCAGAGTCACGAGCCTATACATGGGTACACCTTCGACTACAGCCACGGCAGGTCTTAGCGGCGTTCCGCTTAACCCAGTCCTCAGGCAATATCTGATATCCGGCACACAACAAATACCTTCGTGGAGCAAAATTGGAATCGACATCACCCTCGACGGAAAAGATTTGAACAGGCAGTCGGTGGGATCGGCGATAATAGGCGATTCTTTAGATTATAACGGTGGTGAGATGAGATGGAAATATGCCAGGAAAAGACGTCAGTGTGCATTCACGATGTCGAATTCTGGAGATAAAATTGCAATTGGCCAGGATAACGACAATGTATTTTATACATTCGGCAGAGAAGTCAGTTACACACAACAAACATTATTGAATGCAAACTACTTCGAAGGAGACTACGGCCAAACAATCGAGACAGGTTCTGTCACTATTTTCACGTACGATCCAGTCAACACGACCTGGAAAACACACAAAATAACACCCCCTGACGATGAAAGTCTCTTGAACTTCCAAGGAGGTGGATCCCGCGACGCGAGTTCTGAAGTTGTCGATTTACAGAGACGTGCAAGGTTCGGTCACGCTCTCGCGTTTACCAAAGATGGAAATTCTCTCGTGGTATCAGCACCGGAAATACGGAACGGGCTCGGTACAGTCTTCTTTTTCGACACGTCGACCGAAGTTACCAGGGAAAAGATTACATCGAACAAGAGGTTTCACAACACAGAAACAGTTCAGAACAGGGTTGACAATAATCCATATGCGTGGGGTAGTTTTGGCTATTCACTCGCCATAAACGACAATTTCACCCGTTTGGCAGTTGGTGTACCGGAATATTCCAAATATGATCATACGTGGGGTTATCCTGCATCAGGGACAACCTTTGGGAGGGTCATCGTATCGGAGTTTGACTCAACACCTGTCAACATACGGGATATCACAATTCCACACTTCAAGGTATCCGGTGGTTCGGAAACTTTGATACTATACGCCGCTACGACTGTCGGTGGTTTTAACATGGCTCTACTCACGGGGAAGAAAACGGTTGCGATATCGGACAGTGGTACGACGATAGCGTATACAGTGAGCGGTGACCAGTTTACTTCTACTGGATCGTTTCTTCAACAAGGAACTATTGATGGTTCACCCCCGTTCACATACACGTCTGATCCAGATTCGGGCCTTTACCAACGAGTCGTCGTCGCCACTGAAAATGAAGACGGGAACTTCGTAGCGAGGGCTAATAATATTTTTTCTAATCGTCTCTCTGATCTACACGAGCCTTACAATATCCTTGGTGTCAGTGAATTTGATAGAAATATTCGCGACGCAAAAAAAGAGTTCATGTACGTGAGTGACGACGGAAATAGGGTCATATACAGTGGGCAGTCCAGAGTAGTGTGTGATCCACAGAACACACCTTTTAACGACGATGGCAATCCCCACATATTTGCTTTTTACTATGACGAAAGCTCTAATGAATACAAGGAGCAGGGTCTCGGGGATGTGTTGTCCGGTCCCGGGTATAACTTTAGTCCACAACGCCCGTCTTATCCATTCACAAACACGACCCGTGTTATTAACGGGGTTACCACTGCTTGGAGGGAGTCTACGGCTGGATTTTTCACCACTCGGTACCCAGCGAGCTACGGTGGTGTTATACGACCACCGAGAAATTATGAATTCTCCATGGACAAAAGTGGGAACAAGGTAGTTGTTTTGACCCCATTCGAAAGGGGTGGTACAACGGATGCGTTGAGATATTTTGATCACAACTATGGAGGGACTGCGACACAATGGTTATGGAGCGCTGGTGTACATACCTTCATATGGGATAGTTCGACCGTGACGCGATATGAACAGGGTACAGTTTCTTTAACACTTGGTGGCTTTGCGTCGTTTGAAGACTCTGTTGACTTACAGAGAGGGTTCAACCCAGAGCCTCCATCCTCGACGAACAATAATAGTGAAATCGTTTTATCAACTACCAGTCAGGTCGGTACGAGGGCGGAAGACCATAAGATTGCCATGTCCAGAGACGGTACAAAGTTGGTTTTAATATGTCACGTCGTCGTCGCTGGCCCCCCGGTGACGAGTACTGGTACGAAGGTTTCCGTGTATGAATGGGACGCATCCAACACGCAATGGACCTTCCTCAATTCATCAGACTTGTTGTACAGTGTGTTGAATGTCACCTTCCAATATAGCAACCATCTGAACATGGACAGTATGAACAATGCTAGCAGCTATGGTCCACAGGATGTTCTACCGAACCTGACCGTATCCGAAGACGGGTCGACATTGGCCCTGGAGTACAGACAGGGGAGCGTTGACAAACGTAAAGAAGTTGTATTTGATATCCTATCTTCGGGTTTGATTCAGGTCGTCAGTAATTTCTCCATAACGACACAAGGGCCTTTGGGTTTGGACTATACTCTGCAGGTCGGTTCGTGGGGTGACCCACAAATCAGTCCCAGGTTGTCGAGAGACGGTTCGAGACTGTTCCAGAGACAATTCATAGATAATAACCACTCGTGTGTGGCTGTATATGACACCGCTGCGGGTACACAGATAGAGACCTTCGGTGCAACCCAACCACGTGTTACTGGGTCGAGTACCCAAGATACTGATATTGTTTTTGGGATATCTCAAAGTTCGGACAGTTTAACTACAAACATCATAATATCCTCACCGTACGAAAACACTAGTAACAAAAAAGTGAAAGGTTTATTCGATGTTCACAAAATGACCGACGTAACGGTTCCAATTGGGTTTTCCAATCAGAACGTCACCAATATCGAGTCACCTGCGGACTCACAAGAGATAAACTCCAAGAAATTGGATCAGTTCATGCGGTTCGGGGAATGTATCGACATATCAGGAACGGGTAACAACTTGATAATTTCACGCGGTGGAATGCACAAGGAGCAACCTCTTGGCCCTCATCGGGGGATACTTAAGGACGAAAGACTGACCTCCATGCAGGTCCCGGCATTAGCGGGATTTATTGACAACGGTGGTTTAGAAGTCGCCGAAATATGGAGTAAAACAGGGTCGACTTGGAATAAAAGTAGCGACTATCAGACCAGGATAAAGACTGACATTCTCACCACAACGACAGACAAAACTCCGTATTTGTATGAACTCTCAAGTTGGCCAGGGGTCTTCCCTTGGATGCCGAATGTGAAAATCAGCGACGACGGAACCTTTTCCCTATTCGGTCTCCGATCGTTAAAACTGTGGTCACCCACTTCCGTATCAACTATCAGACAAAAAAATCAAATATCATTAATGAAACGATTCCATGACACGACTCCCTCTATATCTCTGGTGGGTTCGGCGATTGTAGAAATCGCGCTGGGGACGGTATATGTCGATCAAGGTGCGACTGTAGATGCGGGTCTCACCGTGGTCATATCCGGTGACGAAGTGAAAACAGATTCACTGGGAACCTACGTCGTGCGATACTCCGTTACAAGAACCGGTCTTTCTAACTTTGTGGAGAGGACCGTCAAGATCATTATACAAACCGGGGCGCCAACCCTCACGCTGATAGGAGATGCGAACGTCACACTCGAACAGCCAGCGGTGTACACCGAACCCGATCCAGCCGCGACCTTCACAGGAGGTCAGTTAGAGCGTTATGGTGTGCCACCCGACGGAACGGTCGCGGGTGTGTTTACCATACGTTACGTGGTTCGCAATAGTCTGGGTTTCGCCCAGGTGCAGAGGACCGTGACTATCAATTCAGACACGACCCCACCCGTGCTCACCATCTTCGGTGGAAACGTCGTACACAAAGTCAATACGAACTACAGAGATCCCTCGTACGAGGGATCAGATGGAAATGAGGAGATTTTCACAATCACACCACCGTATCTGCTCACGGTGAGAGATGTAGGAGACTTCAGGGGTGTGACACAGATTACGTACAGCGCGACCGACCAGGCTGGGAACATAGGGACATCCGTTCGATCTGTGACCGTCAAGGACGACTTCGAGGCAGCGTCGGTGCACACGATCAGTGACAGTCACTCATCAGCGTTGTCGAGC
>Ga0209425_10002075_pt1 | contig 22791 bp, 22 predicted proteins | sample COG_05_FD_184749 | JGI IMG/M metagenome (GOLD analysis project Ga0209425, IMG submission 184749) | Pelagic Microbial community sample from North Sea - COGITO 998_met_05 (SPAdes) (version 2) | ecosystem: Environmental > Aquatic > Marine > Neritic zone/Coastal water | place: Helgoland, sampling...
CATTATTTATCTTTTGAGAATAGACCTTTTATAAAAAAAGACTTATTGAGAGTTCATTCTCAATACCCTACCTTTTTAAATGAATCAAAGGAGTTGATATCCAAATTACCTCTTAACGCCAAAGGTTTGCATAGAATAAGTTATGCAAAAGGAAGAGTAACTTTAAGTCTACTTTATGGAGATTTAAGTGAAACATTAGATGAATTGAGAAACCCCCAAATAAAATATGATGCTTGGTTTTTAGATGGATTCTCACCAGCCAAGAACCCTGAGATGTGGTCTTCAAAAATTGCATCCTGCCTTGCAGAAGCTTCTCACTCCGAAACAACGTTTTCAACTTATACCGTAGCTGGCTTTGTCAAAAAGAACTTTGAAGAAGCAAAATTCTCTCTCTTAAAGCTAAAGGGTTTTGGCAAAAAACGAAGCATGTTATCTGGAAAAAGTATTAACAAAGAAAAGAAGGCAATTAAAAAAAAGAAAACCATAGGAATAGTTGGAGCTGGAATTGCCGGCTGCTCTTTAGCCAAGATATTAGCCGATAGAGGCCATAACGTGATTATCTTTGATAAAGAAGATGGACCATCTAAAGCTGCAACAGGAAATCCTTATCTTGTTGCATATCCTAGGTTGTCAGCTCATGACAGCCCCTATGCAAGGTTTTCTCTTCACTCATATCTCTTTTCGTCCAGGTTTTATGATGATATGGATACTCAATTTTGGAGGAAATCAGGTGTTCTGATGCTGGGATTTGATGAAAACTCTTTAAAAAGGGAAAAGGCACTATGTAGTTCCAGGAAAGACACAGTTCTATTTGAAAAACTCGATAAAAAATCCGCTAGCCAAAAGGTAGGGTTTAAAATAAACCACGGAGGTTTATTCTTTAAAGACGCAGGATATATTGATTCAGAAAGCCTCTGTGAAGAGATGCTTGATAATAATTTAATAGAAAAAAAGTTTAAAGAAGAAGTTAAATCCTTTGAAAGAGTATCAGATCATTTTCACCTTAAAACAGAGAGTAGTGATTACTTGTTAGATCATGTGTGTCTGTGCAACGCTTTTATGGTAAATCAATTTTGTGATTTCCAAGGAGTATCTAAAAAGAGAGGGCAAGTTTCATACATATCTACTAATGAAACTCTAAAGAACTTAAAATTTCCTATATGTGCAGGTGGCTATTTATCTCCTAGAACTGAGGATAAACATCTCATAGGGTCTTCCTACAGTAAATCTGATTCAATAGAACTAATTCAAGATGAGCATGATGAGAATCTAGATAAAATTAAAACAATTTATGATGAGAATATTAAATTACTTGGAGGAAGGGTTGGTTTTAGAACGATAACAAGGGATAGATTGCCTTTAGCTGGATCAGTCAATGGCATCCATGTGAACATTGGCCATGGATCAAAAGGATCAACCTCTGCTCCTTTGTGCTCAGAATATATTGCAGATCTTATCGATGGGACGACACTTCCTATTGATTCATTTGTTGCTGAAGCGCTGAAGCCAGATCGCTTTAAGATTAAAAATTAAGGATAGCTTTATCTATCAGACTGTTGATCGCTGTTTGATCCCTCATCTTTAATGATCTATTGAATCGGGAAAAGGCGTACCAAATGACGTCATCTGTTTTTTTATCATGAAATCTTATAGCGATTTCGTCTTTATCAACTTTTAAAATTCTTTGGTTTCTCGAATCCCAATACCTATCATTGTAAAAGCCTCTGCCGCCAATATCGGTTGAGCGGTCTACTTCTCTGTTGGTTCCTATAAAAAACCTAACAACCATATCTGGCTCTTGTGATTCTGTTAAGCCTTTAGATTCAAGACTAGATTTTATTGCCCTCTCCACTCGTTGCATTAAGATTGGGTTAAGCCCAATCTGAGATGGGGAAGTAGTTAGCTCAGGCTTGTCTATTTTAAAAGACTTATAAACAGACAGATCGTATTCACTATCTTTATCAGACTCAATTCTCGGCTGTGAAGCACATGCAACAAAAATAAGAACAATGGACAAAGATAATAGTTGTTTAATCATAAGTGTAGATTATATAAGAATTAGAAGAATATAAACCTCTTACCTAGTTTCTTTTTACATCCTTGATATTGGACATTGTATATATCTGATTGCCTCTGAACCTTATCAGCAACTGAGAGTAGCCAAGGTTTTGTTCTATAGCTACCCCTTTTGTAGCCACCTCGACCTTCATGATAAGCAAGATATAGCGCTCTGGCATTGTTCATTGGTATTCCCAGCTGCTTATGTGTTTTATAGTTATACCAACCGATAAAGTCTACGGCATCTTCAAAATCATTTCTTTGAACAAACCAACCGCCTCTGTCATCAAGGTACATTTGCCAAGTTCCATCCACTGCCTGGGCAAACCCTCTTGCGCTTGTCACTCTCTTCCATGGAATAAAGCCTAATAACTTTGTTCTTTGAGGTCTAGCATCAGCAATAAAACTAGATTCTTGTTTAATTATAGCCATAGAGACTGGAATCGGTATTTTCCAGCGCTTCTCAGTTTTCTTCGCAGCTTTATACCAAGAGTATCTTTCTTTAAAGATTTTACACACATCTGTTGTTGTAGATGGCGGTGCATTGGAGGCACAACTGACTAAAACACAAAAGCAAGTTAATAAAATTAATCTATTTATCATTTTTGTTTAATTCAGAAGTTTTAAAGCCCGTTCTTCATCCAGAATATCTACTCCAAGGGCTTCTGCTTTTGTTAGTTTAGAACCTGGCTTATCTCCTGCTATTAAGATCGTAGTATTTGAAGAAACACTAGAAGACACTTTAGCTCCTAAACGAATAAGCTCTTCCTTAAGCTGACTCCTTGAAATATCAGAGAAAGACCCCGTAATTACAACAATATGTTTGCCCAACTTAGAACTAGTATTTTCAATGGGGTTCTGTAGTAGGATTTCTAGTTTCATTAATCTTTGTATAAGATCACTTCCTTCGATACTTTTAAAGAAACTGGCTATGTGGAGGGAGGCAACAGGTCCAATGTCATTTATTTCTATTAACTCTTCTTCCGTAGCATTCATCAATTTCTCAAGGCTCCTAAAGTGAACCGAGAGATTGAGAGCTGTGGCTTCACCAACTTCGCGAATTCCTAAAGAATATACAAATCTTTGGAGTGTTGTGCTTTTACTTTTTTCTATTGATGCAAGAAGGTTATTCGCTGATTTTTCAGCAAAGCCATCTAATTCGAGCAGATCTGTCTTCTTAAGTTCGTACAGGTCAGAAGCATCATTCACAGTTCCAATATTAACCAGTTGATTGATAATTTTTTCACCTAAGCCCTCTATATTCATCGCATTCCTAGAAACAAAATGCTTAATGGCTTCCACCCGCTGTGCTAGACAATTCTGGCCAGATTTGCATTTCAAAATAGCTTCTGATTCTTCTCTAACCAAAGGTCCAGAGCATGAAGGGCACTCAGTAGGTATTTTTACGGCTTTAGTTTTGGTAGGTCTCTTATCATGATTTACGCTTACAATTTGAGGAATGACGTCACCAGCTCTTTTAATAGAAACTGTATCCCCTTCCCTAACATCCAAACGAGCTATTTCGTCAAAATTATGGATACTTGCATGAGTGATGGTTACTCCTCCAACCAAGGTTGGCTTGAATTCAGCTACCGGGGTTATACTGCCAACCCTTCCTACTTGGAAGGAAATAGACCTAACAACCGTGGTGCCTATTTCTGCAGGGAACTTCCTAGCTATAGCCCATCTAGGTGCACGAGAGACCTTGCCTAATTTATTTTGAAGGGAGAGTTGATTAACTTTGTAAACAACTCCATCAATCTCATAAGGTAGAGAATTTCTAGTTTTTTGAATATTATTGAAAAATACAATACATTCATCCACATTCTTAGCTAATCCAGATTTTATATTTATAGGCAATCCCCATGATAAAAAAGCTTTGAGAACTTCAGATTGTAGTTGAGGAATTTTTTTGGATTTATTTGCTACAAAGCCCAATCCATGTGCAAAAAATTTAAGGGGTCTATTAGATGCTACTTTTGGATCTAGCTGTCTTAAACTACCAGCAGCAGCATTTCTGGGGTTTGCAAAAACCTTATGACCATTCTCTTCTGAATGCTTATTAATTTTTTTAAAATCATCAATTTCAATAAAAACTTCTCCTCTAACTTCTAATATCTCAGGTACATCGAAGTATTCATTCTTGTTCAGTTTTAGAGGGATGGAATTTATAGTCCTTATATTATGAGTTATGTCCTCTCCTACTTTTCCATCTCCTCTTGTAGAGGCATAATCTAATTCCCCTTCTCTATATAAAAGGTTAGCAGCAACACCATCTAGTTTTGGTTCACAAGAAAACTCAATACTTTCATTGGCGTTAAGCCTTTCAGTTATTCTCTTATTAAAATCTTTCAGATCATCACTATTAAAAGCATTATCTAAAGAAAGCATTTGCTCCATATGTTCAATTTTTGTGAACCCTTCTAAAGGCTTAGACCCTACCCTTTGAGAGGGAGAATTCTTATCTATAAGATCTGGGTTATTTTCTTCAAGCGTCAATAATTCTTGAAATAACAAATCATATTCAGCATCGCTTACAGTAGCATCATCCATAGTATGGTATTGGTGAGCATATTCATTAATCAATGCTTGCAATACTTTAAGGCGACTTTTAGTGCCTGAATCAGGAGTCATAAGGATCTATTTTAACTGACAATAGCCAGTTTTTGTCGTTGGAATTCTTGTGCCTCTTGGCGCATGTGCACAAGCATTTGCTTGGTTAGCACATTCCTGTTCTCATCTAATAGGTCTGCATTAAAAGATTCTGATATCGCTTGAGAGATTTTATACATAAGATCAAAAACCTCCACTGGGCTAAGAACAGAAAGAGGATCAAAAACAAAGGCTATGTCGCTGGTGGATGTTCCTTCAAGAAAGGTACCTGGATTCTTACCATTTAAAATATTAAAAAGCAGGTGATCATCTCCATCTGTAACAGAAAAGTAGCCTCTTTCATCAAATGAGAAAGGATAACCTCTCAACATGTTTGCAATTGAATCGTAAGAGAAAATATTTTCTTTTCCAGAAGATAAATTAATTATGAGTAATTGACGAACAAGACTTGAGCTCTGGCTAATATCAATCTCTTCAAATTCTTCTGTAATTTCATTTGAGGATTCTTCTGGTATTTCAAAATTATCCTTTTCATCGTAGCCGTTCAACCACTCCTGCTCAAAATCACTTCTTTCAATTTCTTCTGAATCAATGAGATCAACCTTGAGTGAACTGGCTCTCCCTCTTAAGGATCTTCTGATTCCATCAATGAAAACAAGTGCCAATAACAATCCAATAATTAAAGTTAATATTTCTGCTAAATTAAACATGCCTAGCTTGCAGCCAACTCTACCGCTTCATCTACATCTACAGCAACCATTCTAGAGACGCCAGGTTCTTGCATTGTCACACCCATTAAATGTTTGCTTCTCTCCATGGATATTTTGTTATGAGTTATATAAACAAATTGAACATTTTTTGACATGTCCTCTACAAGTTCAATAAAACGCATAGTATTTAAATCATCTAAAGGGGCATCAACTTCATCTAGCATGCAAAAAGGAGCTGGGTTTAATTCAAAGAACGCAAAAACAATAGCTATAGCTGTAAGAGCTTTTTCTCCACCGGATAATTGAGAAACACTAGAATTCTTTTTACCGGGTGGTCTAGCTGAAATGCCCACTCCCGAACTTAATAAATCGTCGCCCAACATTGTAAGTTCGGCGTGACCTCCCCCAAAGAGCTTGGGGAAAGAATTCGCAAGACTGATATTTAACTTATCAAAAGTATCTTTAAAAGTTGTTCTTGTTTCCTTGTCTATTTTATTAATCGCATTTTGCAATGTTTCCAACGCATCCGTTAGTTCTTGGTGTTGTCCATCTAATAGACTTTTACGCTTTTCTTCCACTTCATACTCTTCCATGGCAGCTAAATTGATAGCCCCTAGCCTAGAAATCTTCTTTTCGACTGCATCCAGTTCAAGTTCTAGACTCTGAGTGGTCTGCTCGTCAGTTATTTCTTCTAAAAGAATGTCTAATTTGTTGCCATTATCAAGAAGCTGTCTCTCAATATTCTCAGCTTCTATCTTTGAAGCTTGACGTTCTAGCCTAAGAGTTTCCAAAGCTTCTCTTAGATTAATAGCCATTTGTTCTTTTTCTATTTTTTCCCTTTCTATCTTATGAATAGATTCAGAACACCCCTCAATAGCCTTGCGTGCTTTTAGAAGTTCAGACTCTACTTTTAAGCGCCCCTCAAGTAGTTTATTTAAATCATTCTCTACTGAGGCAAGAGGTTCTTTCATGTTTGCAACTTCTTCAATCAAACTTGTAGTATTTTTTTCTAACTCCTTAATGCCTGATTTTAAGTGGCCATCCTGACTGGCAATAGTTGCTAATTTAGCCTGTAGTTCAGCAAATTGACCGGTTTTATCTAGAAGATTAATCCTTTCTCTTTTTTCATTCTCTGAAGAATCTGATAACAACTCTTGAGTTTTACCTGTGAGCCTTGCGGGCTCAGAAGATAATTTTTTTATAGAAGCTTGTAAGCCTTTAAGTTCGGCAATGAAAACATCTGAATCATCTTTTGTTAATCCTATTTCTAATTTCTTGGACATAGAAAGAGACATATTATCCATTTGGCTTAGCAACGACTCAGATTCAGTTATGAACAACAACCATTCGGTTTCTAAAATTTTTGTAGCCGAAGTTATACTGCCTTCATCCAACTGAGTATTCCTTAATTCATCTAATTCAGGTGAAATTAAGGCAATTGACGTTTGAATCTCCTCTTTATCTGCTGTTAGATTCTTTAATTCCTGAGTTCTAGATTCAAGCTGAGTATTGTTAGATTTAATTTTTTCTTCTACCTCTTTGTTTCTGTCTTTCTTGAGAGTGAGGTCTTGTTCCGTTCTTGAGATATCTGCACCAAAACTATAAAAATCTTGTTGCACTTTATCCATGGCAGTTTGAAGTTCAATTTGCTCAGCTCTTAAGGCCATAATTTTTGAATCGGAGGTAGTTTTAGATGAATTTGCTTCTTGAACCTTAATTTCTTGATCCTTAACGCTTGCTTCTTTTAACTCTATCTTCTTGGAAATATCTTTCCAGCGAGAAGTAAGAAGAAGACCTTTGACGTGTTTTTCATCTTTTCTAAATTGAGTGTATTTTTCAGCTGCTTTAGCCTGTTGTTGGAGTTTAAACAAAAGCCTTCCAATCTCTTCCCTTAGATCTTCAAGTCTTGATAAATTATCATTAGTTTTTTTAATGCTTGATTCAGTTTCTCGTTTTCTCTCTAAATACCTTGATATGCCAGCCACCTCTTCTATGTAGCCCCTCATTTCTTCTGGTTTAGCGCTTACAAGTTGAGAAATCATGCCCTGCTCAATAATTGCATAACTTCTAGGACCTAAACCTGTACCTAAGAAAACATCTGTTATGTCTCTTTTTCTGCAACTAGTTCCATTCAAATAATAATTAGATTGTCCGTCAATCTCTACACTCCGTCTTACAGATATTTCATTGTAGCCAGAATATTCTCCTCCAATTCTTCCATCCGAGTTATCAAAAAAAAGTTCAACGGACGCCCTAGAAACGGATTTTCTTGAAGAAGATCCATTAAACACGACATCTGACATTGAATCGCTTCTTAAATTCTTAGCAGAGCTCTCACCCAAGACCCATCTAACAGCATCAATTACATTTGATTTTCCACATCCATTTGGACCTACAATACAAGTCATTTCACCAGGAAAAGACACCGAGGTTGGATCAACGAAAGATTTAAAACCTGAAAGTTTTATTCCTTTAAGCTTCATATTTCACTTTTGTTTGAGGGTAGGAAACCAACGCCCTGCAGCAGAACGGCAATGAAAAAAGAAAAGCTTTCATTGCTGACGAAGTCTATTCTATTTATTGTTACGAAACTACTGATTTTTTCTGTTATTTAAAGCCTTTATAGCTATTTTGAGCTCTTCTTTTTCTCTTTCATTAGTGATGAAAGAAGCTGCCTTGGACCACTGAATAATAGTCTGATCAAGATTCTTTTCTCCCAGGTATTGAAGGCCTTTTAGGGTCAAAGCAACCGGGTTATCTGGAGCCTTCAATAACGTCAAGTCGAGCAGTTCTTTTGTTTGTTCTGTAAATCTCCGTCCTTCTGAGAAATACAAAACTTGTGTATATTCAGCAAAAATATCTCCGCTTAGATCGTCTTTATGGTTTATAAAAAGAGATTGATATGCCATCCTTGAAAGATCAAATTCTTCTAAGTTCTTTAGACTTATAGCTAGAGCATAAATGTTATTAGATTTTTCTTGATTCTTAACTATATAGTCTGAATACGTGTTCTTAAATAGCTCCTTTCTTTCTACCCTTTCATCTTTACTTCCGTTTAAGAAAGATTCAAAAATCTCAGTATCTTTAATCAAGGAGTAGGATCCAAGCTCAACCGGATAGAAGTAAATGCAAAGGGTCATGAACATGCCTGCAATTCCTAAAGCGAGTGAAAAGACTTTTCTTCTTTCTTTAAAGTTTTCTCTTTGCTCGACATTCAGTTCTTCTTGGACATCCTGAAGAAAAAGGATCTCTCTCTCATCTTTTAGTTTATTTTTTGTGATTTCTTCTAAACCTTCCAAGCCAGAAATAACTTTTGATTCTGAATCAAAAAGAGATAAATTATCCTGTTTTCTATTGTTTTTATTTTCTCCATTTGAAAAAGAAAAAACTATATACAGACATATAGCAATTAATGTAGAAGTTATAAAAATGATTAACATCTATCTTTTCTCTGACTCAGATTTAAATTTTTTCTTCAGTGCCCTTAGGTCTGTATCAGAAACCTTTTTCTGTTTACTCCTCTTAACTAGAAAAACACAAAGAATTGCGATTAATAGAAGAGCGAATGGACCTATCCATAGAAGGTAAGTTGATGGCTGAAAAGGAGGTTTGTAAAGAATAAAATCTCCATACCTTTGTGTTAAGAATTCCGTAATTTCATAATCTTTTTTTCCCTCTTTGACTAATCTATAGATTTCTATTTTTAAATCTCTAGCAATTGGGGAGTTAGAACCAGACAGATTAGAGCTTTGACATTTAGGACATCTATAATCATCCAGCAGCTTATTGAAACGAATTTCTTCTTCACCAGTATCAAAGGGATATAGCTCTTTTTGAACATCTAGATTTTGAATTCCTACAGACCAAATGACCTGAGAAATCGCTAGAATAATTGAAAAAAATAAGCTCTTCATTTCAAGTGAATTACAAACTTTTTATTCCAGATTTCAGGAGTCAATGCTCCAACGTGTCTTGTTTTAATTATTCCATCTGAGTTTATTAAAAAAGTCTCGGGCGCGCCGTAAACACCAAGATCAATAGCCAACGAACCTTCTTTATCATAAATACTGAATTCAAATGGATTGCCGTCTCTTTCCAACAAGCTCAATGCTTTTTGCCTGTCGTCTTTATAATTTAAACCATAAATCTTTATCTTAGACTCCTTTTTTAGATTTAATAAAAAAGGATGTTCCACCCTGCAAGTTATGCACCAAGTTGCCCAAACATTAACAATGGCTGGGAAATGAGAAATATCACTTTTGGATAAAATAATGTCTTCATCTTCTAATTTAGTAAGAGTAAATTCAGGAAAATTTTTATCTATAAGAACTGAGTTCAGCTGATTATTATCCCTTTGTAGAAAAGAAAAGAGAGCCAAGACCAGCAATACAAAAACTACTAAAGGAGCTATATCTATAATTTTTTTCAAGTTTCTTTCCTTAAAAGTTTAATACTGGAAATAAATGTGCCAATTGCCACCAATAGTGCCCCGAACCAGATCCATCTCACAAAAGGCTTTACTTGTAACCTAAAAGACCAAGTGTCTCCCTCGATATTTTCTCCCAGTGCAACATAGTAATCCTTAAAGAGATCAGCGACTATTCCCACTTCGGTTGTTACTTGGTTTGCAGAAAGGTAATTCCTCTTTTCAGAACTCAAAGAAATGGCCTGAGCGTTTTCTTGTATCTTCAGGCTAGCAACATCCGCTATATAATTTGGCCCCTTTTCTGAGCTAAGATTCTCGAATTCAAAGACATAGCCATCTAAATCATAACTCTCTCCAACTGAGAGTAACAATTCTTTTTCACTAGAATAACTGCTCACTACGCCTATACCTAAGACCAGAAAAGCAATTCCTAAATGTGCGAATATTGCTCCTAAACGGAAGTTAAGAAATGATTTTATTTTATTTAAGGGTCTTTTATTTATTACAATGTCTAAGAAGTTTCCAGATACAATCCATGAGAATAACAAGCATGCTACGAGGGAGCCTGTATTAAAACTTCCAAAAAGAAAATATAAGATAATATTTATAACAATCAGCATTGTCAGAGTTTCTATAAGCAGCCTATTAACAAATTTAAAATCCTTAGTGTCACTCCAACCTAAGAAAAGGCCTATGCCTTGCAAAAAACCTAACCCGATTGCAAAAGGTAGAATTAAGACATTGAAGTAAGGGGGGCCAACAGATACTTGATCACCATTTGTATAAGCTTCATACAAAAGGGGGAAAATAGTCCCAAACATTATTGAAATTGCTAACACAACCAGGAGAAGATTATTTAAAAGGAACCCAAATTCAACTGATGTTAAAGAGTAAGTACTTTCACTTTGGGTCTTAGTATTTTTAAGGCTATAAATAAGAAGAGCACCAAATACGAAATACGTGAATATTCCTAAAATAAATAAGCCCCTTTCTGGATCAAGAGCAAATGCATGTACGGAAGTTAAGACTCCTGAACGAACAAGAAAAGTACCCAACAAGCTAGCAGCGAAAGATAAAATTGACAGCAATAAAGACCAATTCTTAAATACTCCCCTTCTCTCAGTAACAATAAGAGAATGAAAAAGGGCTATAGATATTAGCCAGGGAACAAAGGCTGCATTTTCAACAGGATCCCAGAACCACCACCCTCCCCAACCTAATTCGTAATAAGCCCACCAACTGCCCAATCCTATTCCCAAGGTAAGAAAGGCACAGGATAGCAATGACCAGGGCCTTGCATTCCTAGCCCACAAAGAATCAATATTATTAGTAATCATTGCAGCTATAGCCAGAGAGAAAGGAAGTGCTAGACCGGAGTAACCAAGATAAAGCAGCGGTGGGTGAATTGTAAAAGCAAAATCTTGCAAAGACGGGTTAAGGTCTCCGCCTTCGAGAGGTGAAAAAGGCAATAATCTTTCAAAAGGATTAGAGGTAAATAGAGTAAAAAGAACAAAAGCAAAAATTACCTGATTCATGATTGCAAATGTTATTGAAGAAAAAGGATCATTTACGTCTCTCTTTGAAAACATATACGCCACCAGCCATAAAGATAAACACAACACCCAAAGAACTAAAGACCCTTCATGCGCCCCCCAAGTTGCTGCAAATTTATAATAATTTGGAAGAAGAGTATTCGAATTTGTAGCCACGTAAGCAACAGAGAAGTCATCAACTAAAAAAGAATATATTAAACAAATAAGTGATCCTGATACAAGAAAGGCGGTCAAAACAGAGAATGGTCTAACATAGCTCTGAGAATAGTATTTCTTTGAAAAGAATTCATAAATAGGCAGACACCCACCTATAAAAGTTACTACTAAAGCTCCAATTAATAAAAGATGACCAATTTCTGGAATCATTCTGTTTTGTCTAGCATTTTAGCCACTTCAGGGGGCATATAATTTTCATCATGTTTTGCTAAAACTTCTTCAGCAAGGAAAGTGCCATCTTCTTTTAAAAAACCCTTAACCACAACACCAGCATCTTCTGAGAAAAGATCAGGAAGTATTCCATTGTAGGTAACAGATAGTGAATTCTGAAAATCAGTAATCAAGAAAATAACTTTCAAGGAGTCGGTACTTTTTTGAATAGAGCCTGACGCGACCATTCCACCTGCTCTAACAATGCTGCCCGGAGCAACACTATTACTTGCCAACTCACTGGGAGAATAGAAGAGGTTCATATTCTTTGATAAAGCACTCATGACTAAAACCAAAGCAACAATAACTCCCAGTAAAACTGTAACTATCGCATAAATCCTCTGTTTTCTAAGCGGGTGCAAACTTACTCCTCTAAAGTTTCTTCTCTATAAATCCTTTTTAACCGAATCACAGGGATAATAAGATTAATAAAGATAACAATTATAAGAATCAATAAGCAGGCCCATACGTAAGGACCCTTTCCATCCATAATAAATAATAATTGTAATGAATCTAACATCTGATTTTAGTATTTAAAAAATTGTTTTTTTACCCAAGATTTATCCCTTTCCCTGGAAATTATTTCCCCCCTCAGAGAGTTTGTTAACATAAAAATAAAGAGGCAGTAAAAACCTAAGACACAAACCAATAATGGCAGATACATCTCAGGAGACATGCTTGGTGAAGAGGTTAGTGTGAAGGTAGAAGGCTGGTGTAAAGTTTGCCACCAATCAACTGATTTCTTAATGATGGGTACAATAACAACTCCTAAGACAGCTAGAATTGCCACTGCTCTGTCGCCTTTGGTTTTATTTTCTATTGATGAATGAAGTCCAATAATTGCTGCATACAAGAAAAACAGAATTAACGTTGAGGTTAAACGAGCATCCCAAACCCACCAAGTACCCCAAGTTGGTTTGCCCCATATTGAACCAGTTAATAAAGCTACGAGGGTAAAGCCTGCACCTATTGGAGCAGCTGAATTTATTAACATACCTGCAATCTTGGCTCTCCACACCATTGAAATAAATCCACTGATTGCCATAAAAATATAAATGGACTCAGCTAAAATAGCCGATGGGACGTGAATATAAATAATTCTATAAACATCTCCCTGCTTGTAGTCTGTTGGTGAAAAACCAATACCCCAAGTCAATCCAACACAAAAAACTATTACTGCCAGTCCAGCCAACCAAGGTAGAGAACTTGTGGCCCATTTGTAAAAATGAGGAGGCGACCCCATCGCAATTAGCCAGTTCTTGATTCTAGACAAAACTCTACTCATAATTTAATAAAATAGCCTCAACGGTAAGTAAACAAAGTCCCGGTATTCCAACAGCTAACATAGCACCCATAATTGAAAGAAATCCTGAGTAATCTTGCTGGTTAACTGCGGCAGACATTATAGCCGTACCCATAAGTAAAGTAGGTATAGAAAATGGCAAAACGATTATTGCACTTAAGATTGCACTCTTTCCAAGAGCCAAGGCCGCACCTAAGGCACCCAATAAACTCATAAATAGCGTTCCTAGCAAAAGACTTATGATTAAAGCAAAAAGAGCGCCGGAGGGTAGATAGAGGAAAATAGAACTTAAAATGGACGCTAGAATAATAGGCGCTCCACATACCAGCCAATGACAAAGAACTTTAGCAAAAATTAAGATAAAAACGGGCTCAGAACTTACAAAGTATTGGTCCAAGGTTCCGTCTCTATAGTCTTCACTAAAAATACCTTCCACTGCTAGTAAAGATGAAAGAAGGGCAGATATCCAAATAATTCCAGCTGCTAAAGAGCCTAATAAAGACTGACTTGGTCCTAAAGCCAATGGAAAAAAAGTAACAACAATCAAGAAGAAAATAAGAGGAGTGATATACGTTGCTGAACGCCTAAAGGATAAAGTTAAGTCTCTTCTCAAGACTAGCATGAACCAATCCAGAGTATTGTCTCTATTTGTCATTTTTAACATCCAAGTATATTTTATTGGAGTTCAGACCTGATGGTCGATGTCCGGTAATAAGAAAAGATGCTCCTTTGTTATTTAACTCTCTAACAATATCCTCTATTAATTCAATTCCTTCATCATCTAAAGCTGTAAAAGGTTCATCAATCATATAAAGATTAAAATCCTTTAATAACCATCTTCCTATAGCTATTCGTTTTTTTTGTCCTGCAGAGAGACTAGAACTTTGCCTGTTTAAAAAATGCTTTAAACCAATTTTTTTTGCAATTAAAGTAATTTCTTCCAGAGATGAATTAAATCCAGAACTAGAAAACTTCAAGTTTTCGTAAGTTGTTAAAAGAGGTTTAACGGCTATTTGATGACCTTGATAAAAGCAACTAACATCCCCTTCTTGAAATGTGGATGATACTTCTGAATCATTCCAATACACCCCTCCATCATGGTCATTAACAAAACCAAGTAAAGATCTTAAAACAGTGGTCTTTCCAGAGCCATTAGATCCAATAATTTCTAGATTTTTTCCAGCTTCTAGAGTAAAACTCAGGCCTTGCAATACTTCTTCGCCTGATCTACGACAATTTAGATTCTTTACTTTTAGTATGTTTGACACGTTGGATTAAGAGTTAAATCTATTTTATCAAAATAAATTACTTTTCTAAATGTAAGGTACATAAAAGGTACATCAAAATTTACTCTTATTAACCATTTGCCTTACAATGCGCGTTTAATTTATCAAGGGAAGTATTTTGAACAAGGTAAACTTTGCTAAGAGGAAGAGTGTTAAATTCGTGGAAGAAGGAAATGATTTAGCACCTAAATTTAATGATGAAGGCATCATGCCTGTGGTAGTTACTGAAGCACTATCTGGCACAGTCTTAATGATCGGTTATATGAACGAAGAATCTCTAAAAAAATCAATTTCTACTGGAGAAGGTTACTACTGGAGCAGGAGTAGAAAATTATTGTGGCACAAAGGAGCTTCCAGCGGCATGGTCCATAAAATAAGAGAAATATTAATTGATGATGACCAAGATTCAGTTTGGTTAAAAGTTGATGTTCAAGGAATTGGAGCAAGTTGTCATGTTGGTTATAAATCTTGCTTCTACAGGTCAATAGAAAAAGTAGCCGAAGGTTTGTCTTTGAAATTTACAGAGAAAGAAAAGACTTTCGACCCAGAAGTGGTTTATCCCGGGTCAGAAAATCCTACTCAGCTTTAACTGGTTTTATTTAAGGCCTGGGTAATATCGGCAATGATATCGTCTATATGCTCTATTCCAATAGAAAGTCTTACATAACCAGGAGTCACTCCTGCGGAGAGTTGCTCTTCTGAAGAAAGTTGGCTGTGCGTAGTAGAAGCCGGGTGTATTGCCAAGGATCTGGAATCACCAATATTCGCTACGTGATAAAGCAGTTCCAATGAATCTATAAACTTCTTTCCAGACTCTAATCCTCCAGTTAGTTCAAATCCAATTAAAGCACCCGATCCTCCTGAAAGATATTTATCAGCTAAAGCTTTGTGCTGACCTTCAGATAGGCTCGGGTAAGTTACAGAAGCAACCTTGTCATTATCTTTCAAAAATTCAGCTACTTGTTGGGCATTTCTTGCGTGCTCTCTCATCCTTAAAGGAAGTGTTTCCAATCCTTGAATGAAAAGCCAGGCATTAAAAGGGCTCATCGCTCCCCCTAAATCTCTAAGAAGCGTTGTTCTTGCTTTCATTATATAAGCTATAGGACCCATCGGTTTGATTGCTTCTGTCCAGACTACTCCGTTATAGCATGCATCAGGAGTGTTCAACGCAGGTTGCCTTTCAGGACCAGCAGACTCCCAATCAAAGTTTCCTCCATCAATTATTAGACCGCCCACAGAGGTACCATGGCCACCTATGTATTTGGTAGTTGAATAAGTGATAATTGCTGCTCCATGATCAAAAGGCCTGCAAAGAACCGGTGCGGCTGTGTTATCTACAATCAAAGGAATGCCTAATTCTCTCCCTATGTCCGACACTTCTTGTATAGGAAAAACCTGTAATTTAGGATTTGGTAGAGTCTCTCCAAAATAAGCACGTGTTTTTTCATCAGTTGCAGCTGCGAAGTTCTCTGGATTTGAAGGGTCAACAAATCTTACTTCGATGCCCATTTCTGAAAGGTTATTCTTGAATTGGTTGTAAGTACCTCCATACAAGTGAGAAGAAGAAACTATGTTATCTCCAGCTCTAGCCAGATTCTGGATTGAGTAAGCTGAAGCAGTTTGTCCTGATGCAACAGCCAGTCCAGCTGCCCCACCGTCCAAAGTAGCCATTCTCTCTTCGAGAACAGCGTTGGTAGGATTCATTATTCTGGTGTAAATATTTCCAAGTTCAGAAAGAGCAAATAAATTAGCTGCTTGATCCGTGCTTTCAAATAAATAACTGGTTGTCTGGTGAATGGGTACAGCCACTGAACCTGTATTCTCATCTGCCCTCCAACCTGCATGAAGTGCGATCGTTTCTAAGTTTTTACCTGTGTATGTCATTTTATATCTCCTAAAAAAAAGCCTGCCAACTTTCGCTAAACAGGTCTCATATTAAGAAATATTAAGAAGTCCTTATTTAGCAGTATTTATAAAGCACCCGCAAGCTGGGTCAAATCGGTGCTTCTTGTATTCTATAATAAGAAATAATTAAATCAATAAGCATTTATAAAATATAATAGGGGCGTAGGCCCCGTTAGCTCAGTCGGATAGAGCGCCGGATTCCTAATCCGGAGGCCATAGGTTCAAATCCTGTACGGGGCACCAATAAAATGAACTGGAAAAAAGAAACTAAAGAAATAGAAAAAAGGAAACTGCTTGCTAAACAGCAAGGAGGAAAAGACGCTGTTGATTTGCAACACGCCAAAGGAAGATTGACTTTAAGAGAAAGAATAGAAAAGTTAGTAGATAAAGGATCTTTTCAAGAACAAGGAGAAATTGCTGGCGGGTCAGAAACCAATGAAGCCGGTGAAATACAGTCCCTCACTCCTGCTAACTTTATTTTAGGATTTGCAAAGATTGATGGCAGGCAAGTGGTTGTTGGAGGCGAGGATTTTACGGTGAGTGGTGGCTCTCCTAATTCAGCTGGATTAAGAAAAAGCGTCTACACCGAAGAATTGGCTCTTAAGTACAAAGTGCCCCTTATAAGAATGCATGAAGGCGGAGGCGGATCAGTTGCCGGTCCAGGCAAAAAAGGACGAGGTTCTGGAGGTGATGCTGTATTTTCTAAGTCAAGATTCAAATCAGTTGCAGATACCCTAAAAGAAATACCTGTTGCCTCGGCTGCTCTGGGACCTGTTGCAGGACTTCCTGCAGCTAGATTCGTTGCATCACACTTCAGAGTGATGACAAAAAGAACAGCTCAGATTTTAGTTGCTGGACCAGCTGTTGTTGAAAGAGCTTTTGGAAAGAAAATGACGAAAGAGGAACTTGGCGGATCTCAAATCCACAAACTCAATGGCGTTACAGACAATGTGGCAGAATCCGAAGTAGAGGCCTTGAATCAAATTAAACAATTTTTGTCATACATGCCGCAAAGCGTATATGAACTAACAAAAAGGGTAGAGTCAGATGACCCCATTAACAGAAAAGATGAAGAGCTATTATCAATTATCCCAAAAGAGAGACAGAAATCTTATGAAATGAGGGATTTAATCAATCACGTTGTAGATAATGAATCTTTCTTTGAGATTACTAAATTCTTTGGGCAAGGGATAATCACTGGATTTGCTAGGATGAATGGATTTGCAGTTGGTATTTTTGCTAATGACTCTAATTTCTATGCCGGTTCTATGTCGGCTACTGGAGCACAAAAGACAACCAGGTTTATTAAACTTTGCGATACATTCCACATCCCTGTAATTAGTCTTGTAGATGAACCAGGCTTTTTAATTGGCCCCGATGCTGAAAAAGAAGCAACCATCTTACATGGCACTGAGGCCGTTCTGACTGTTACAGAATCGCAAGTGCCCTGGTCAACAGTAATGATAAGGAAATCTTTTGGTGTTGCAGCAGCAGCACATTACGGTCCTGATGGATACGTAATGGCCTGGCCGTCGGCAGAATCTGGTCCATTACCCCTTGAAGGAGGCGTAGCCGTAGCTTTCAAAAAAGAGATTGCAGATGCTCCTGATCCAGAAGCCAAAAGAAAAGAAATAGAACAGAGGCTTGCAAAGAATCAAGATCCTTTTCCTCGAGCTGAAAATTTTTCAGTTCATGAAATAATTGATCCTCGAGAAACAAGAGAATATTTGTCTAACTGGATAGAAAGAGTTCAGCCCCAACTAAACGCCAAGCTTATATCCAAAAGGTAGACACTAAATTAACTTAAATAAAGAGACAGCAGAATTATTCCTAATATATACTATTAGCAATACCAATAAGGAGTAAAGAAAATGAAGACTTATGAACAATTTTATATTAACGGCGAGTGGGTGGATCCTGCTGAAGGATTAAACACTTGCGATGTATTAAACCCTGCAAATGAAGAAGTGATTGGAAGAATTGCAATGGGAAGTGCAGCAGATGTAGACAAAGCAGTCATAGCAGCTAAAGATGCATTCGATACTTTTAGTCAAACCACTGTTGAAGAACGACTAGCTCTTCTAGGAAAAATAGTAGAGGTTTATCAATCTAAATATGATGAGATAGCTGAAACCATATCAAGTGAAATGGGTGCTCCTTTGACTCTGTCAAAAGCTGCTCAAGCAGCAACGGGTCTTGGACACTTTGCACAAGCAATCGAAATTCTTCAAGGTTTTGAATGGGAAGAGACAAAAGGAAGAACTTTAATTAGAAAAGAGCCAATAGGCGTGGTTGGAATGATCACTCCTTGGAATTGGCCAATTAACCAAATTTCCTGCAAAGTTGCCCCCGCTCTAGCAGCTGGTTGCACCATGGTATTAAAGCCAACTGAAATAGCTCCTCTTAACGCAATGCTCTTCACTGAAGTAATGCATGAAGCCGGTGTTCCAGCTGGTGTTTTTAATCTTGTTAACGGCGATGGGTTAACTGTTGGTGAAGCTATGTCTTCTCATCCTGGCATAGATATGATGTCATTCACCGGATCAACAAGAGCAGGTATAGCCGTTGCTAAAGGTTCTGCAGATACCGTAAAACGAGTTGCACAGGAACTAGGTGGAAAATCTGCAAATATAATCTTAGATGATGCAGATTTTGAATCAGCTATTACGGGAGGTGCTCGGCATTGTTTTAATAACAGCGGTCAATCATGTAACGCACCAACAAGAATGTTAGTGCCAGAATCCAGACATGATGAAGCGAAAGAAATTGCAAAACGAGCAGCAGAAAATACCAAAGTTGGAGATCCGTTCTCAGAAGACACTGGAATTGGACCTGTAGTGAGTGAATTGCAATTTAATAAAATTCAAGGCTTGATAGAAAAAGGAATTGAAGAAGGTGCAGAGCTTGTGGTTGGAGGTCCAGGTAAGCCTGAAGGTTTAAATGCAGGTTATTATGTAAGACCAACTGTTTTTGCTAACGTAAATAACGATATGACAATAGCAAGAGAAGAAATCTTCGGACCAGTTTTGTCAATCCTTCCTTATGAAGATGAAGAACAAGCCATATCGATTGCTAATGACACTGATTATGGACTTTATGGATATGTCTCTTCTGGCGATGTCGAGCATGCGAAAAAAGTAGCGAACAGGATAAGAGCGGGAAGTGTTGCAATAAATAACGCTTCAGCTGATTTTACTGCTCCTTTTGGAGGCTACAAACAATCAGGGAATGGACGAGAATGGGGTCCATTTGGGTTTGATGAGTTTTTAGAAATAAAAGCTGTAGTAGGATACTCGAGCTAAACCAGCTTAATTAAAAAGGCCGCTTTAGCGGCCTTTTTTTTATACTTGATTAAGCACCTTCTTTCCTTCTGAAAATTTCTTAAAATTATCAAGGAATAAATCAACAGCTCTTTGAGGTGCACGTGGACCCCAACCGGAATCATGTGGCGTGATGTAGCAGTTTGATAGAGTCCACAATTTGGAGTCTTGATTTAGAGGTTCTGGATCCGTGGTATCCAAAGCTGCACATAGGATTTCATCGGTTTCTAATGCAATTGATAGGTCGTCCTCATTCACCGCCTCCCCTCTTCCAACGTTTATAAACATTGCTGAAGGTTTCATGATTTTAAATTGCTCTAATGAAAATACTTTCATTGTTTCTTCAGAAGCTGGCAAACAATTTACTACAAAATCACACTTTGATAACATTTCATTAATATCTGCTGGTCTAAATAATTGATCAAGATTATCAGATGCTACCGGAGTCCTTTTCGTTGCGTAAACCTTCATTCGAAAAGCCTTGGCTAACCTAGCAACTTCTTGTCCTATTCCCCCAAAACCCGTTATACCTATGACCATCTCCGTCAACTCAGCTGTTGACATCATTTGCTCCCATTTTTTTTCTTTCTGTAAGTCTATGTGAGCATCAATGGATTTAACGGAGCGCAAAATTTGAGCAAAAACATAAGTTGCAATGGGTATTGCATGAATACCTCCTCCATGAGAAAAGATTCCTGAATGCTTAATTAAAGACTGGGCTACAGGACTCTCAGTGCCCGCCCAGGAACCTTGAACAAAAGAACACCCATCAAGAAGTGCAAGGTACTTTTTATGAAATTCAGGACTTTTTAAGGCTCTAAACATCAACTCATAAGACACCAAAGCCACATCTGGCTTACCGTCTCCCTGTATAAGATTGCTTTCTTTATCTATTAAAAGAAATTCATGACCTTTAAAAGCTTCATTCAGTTCTTTTTCAAAGGCTAAGTAAGTAAATTCACTGATACAAACCTTCATCTTTACTCTAAATTTCCAGTTTCTCTCATTTCTTTTCTTATTTTAGTAGCACTTATGTCGGTAATTGATTCTTCAAAAACCTCTTCTTCAAAGACATAACCAACGCCTCGGCCATAGGTTATATTGACAATGTTTGGTACTAACATAATTTCATAGTCTACACCTCGGTGAAAATCATCTTCAGCCAAACCATCCGCTATATTCTGACAAACCGTATCCCAGTTAAATGGGTTATCATCTTGCCCTTCTCCACCTGATGCCCCATGAACATCTCGAACTTGGATGGCAACTTGCCCTGTTTTAGCCACCGCTCTTTTAAACAACTCTTGATGTCCATTGTGCCAAGGCTGCCATCTTCCAAGCATCTGTACGGTTGGTTTCTTCCAATCAAACATTATTTTTTAACTCCTCTGCTATGGTTATGTGATTAGTTTCATTCCACTCTTCTATTTTAAAATCACAGCTCGAAGGTTCTTCAAAAATTTTATTTGTATCTTCAAATCTACCTTCTTTAATTGTGTCTAACCAGATTAAAATATCAGGATCAAAGATATTTCTTGTTTCTTCTGTAGGACAGACGAAATCGCAAATTACAAATCTATTATGAGAGGTTTCAAAATCAGCAAGATTCTTCATTCTTAAGCTTTGACGAGTTCTCCCATCGTCACTAAAGTCCCAATCTCCTGCCATCCCTCTCACTTTATCTGCGTTATACCAAGCTGCCTCCAGCAGAGGTTGGAGTCTTTCTGCTAAATACGTTTTACCGCTGCCCGGCAGACCCATGATCAATATCTTCATATATATTTTTTTTAAATTATTAAGTTCTTGTTTAAAAAATTAATTCATTACGAATCAATTCTTTAGTAAGTCCAAAATCTTCCGGTGAGTAGTCATGTTTCTTTTTGTATCCACCAGTTGATTTGGTCAAGTAATCTAACATACTGTTTTCTGTTTTAGTATCCAGTTCAAGGTTAAATTGATTATAAATACTCTTCGCCATGCCAATTGGGTCAATAATTAGATCTTCATAAGACACAGTGATTAGTTGAGAAGGGTCAATGCCAACTTTAGCATTTGAGTATTTATTTAAAACATTCTTCCAAAACCCTAGTGTTTGACGGCCTATTAAGTTGGTATCCACAGAATCAGTAAAACCAGATCTGACGGTTGCGGTTAGACTGCATATGGAAGGTATCGTTTCAGATGGATCTCTATTTATGCAGATAAACTTTGCATCCGGATAGGTCTCTAGAATCTCAGGTATATGTTCCAGATGGCAAGGATCTTTTAAAAGCCAACGCTCAGGCTTATCTTCTACTTCAAGGCATTGTAAGAAGCGTTTATGCCACTCAAAAGCAGGTGAGAAATCAGCTTTCTGAATATAGTCTTGATAAGCAGGAATATTTGCCATGTAAACGTAAACCATGCTTTTTAAACTCAGTGTTTTTATTAAGAGGCACTCTTCAGGACTAGTAGATTGAATATAATGTAAATCATCAAGCTCGGGGGTAAACTTATTCTTGAAGTACAAAACAACATCAGCTTTGAATAGTTTCATTCTTTGTGAGAAAGAGCCTTCCTTGGACAGAGGAAACGGATACATAATTTCCCAAAATAATGCACTCCTGTGAGCTGAGTCTTGACTTAATAGGTTAAAAAGATGAGTTGTTCCTGATCGAGGAAGGCCTATTACGAATATGGGAGAAGATGGCTGTTTTAATTCATGTGAGCTAACGTAATCAAATATTTTTGCTCGAGTTTGAAGATGATTTTTTATTTGAAATTTTGCACCCAATGAACCTAAATAACTTAAATTAGCTTCAGTATTTAAAGATTTAACAAGGACTTCTAAAGACTCCAGATAATCTTCTTCTCCTAAATCTCCTTTTATAGAATTAAGAATATCACTTACTTTTAATCTGTTATTCATTTTTTCTATTTCTAATAATACTAACTTCCAGAACTGGAGTACAAAGCGAAATGTAACTAAATTTATTAAGAATGATAACTGCTTCTAGGATACCTGAATATCTTTAGGAGCATTAAATTTACACATCGAACTAATGCTTATTTAGCTTTAAATATTAGTTCGTCCAGAGTTTGCTGTCTGCTGCATTATATTTATTAATATCAGCACGAATGCCAATATTTGCTACAACCTCTGCTGTGAGATTCATTATTCCATATTTCTTACCATCAATAACTAATGGCTC
>Ga0209425_10002077_pt1 | contig 22779 bp, 18 predicted proteins | sample COG_05_FD_184749 | JGI IMG/M metagenome (GOLD analysis project Ga0209425, IMG submission 184749) | Pelagic Microbial community sample from North Sea - COGITO 998_met_05 (SPAdes) (version 2) | ecosystem: Environmental > Aquatic > Marine > Neritic zone/Coastal water | place: Helgoland, sampling...
ATCAATCGCTTCATAACCTCTTAAATAAAAAGGCGAATCTGTTTGAATATTTGATAACAATGCGTTTTGATTGCCAAATGTTTGTACTTCAATTGTATTTTTTACAATTCCTAATTTCTTGGCTATTGCTGATTGTTCTTCTAAATATGCTATTTGATCAGAAGTTTCACGTTCATAATCAATTAATTGATTATTAATTCTAGTTGAAATATCTTCAAGTTCATACTTTCGATTATTTTTTAAAAATGTTATATTATTATTAAATTCTTCAATTATAGTTTTTTTTACAAGTTTATTTGCAATTTCATCTACATGTGTCAAAACACTTTTCCATTTTTCAGCATCATGATGTGTAAAATTAATAGTGTGATAAGAAGCTTCTAAATTTACTTTTTTTTCATCAGCACTAACTGCAGGCGATAAAATTTTTATAGATGAAGCAAGTCTAATAATCGCTTCACTATATTCTTGTTCATTATTATATTGACTGGTCTCTAATAAATTAAACTTACGTATTGCATCTTCAAATACTGACTTATCGTTAAGTAAATTAATATAAATACTTAAAAGTCTTAAACTTGTAAATTTATTAATCTTTCCTTCAATATTAACTCTCACACTAGTACCGATAGCACCAGTACCAGTATTAGTGCCAGTATTAGTACCAGTATTAGTATTAATATTAGTGTTAGTGTTAGTTTTAGTAATAGTAGCTATCAAATTATTATACTCAAAAAATTTGTTTAATTCTAAATCGCCTATAGGTTTAATTTCAGTTACTGCAGTAAAGTTTTTTGTCTTGATTGATTGATAACTTATCACAAGTATCAATGAAATAATCACGGCAACAGCTATCTTCCACTTACCCTTCCAAAGTATGCACATCAATTCAATTAAATTGATTTCATCGTTATCTATTTTAGGATTTTTAACCATAAGTGCATCTATTATATCAGTTTTAGCTTTGTTTAAATAAAAATATCACATAAATAATTTAACATTTCTATTTTCTACTTTTCTTAGAATAAATAGATTGAAGATAAAAACCTACTGGTAGGCTATAAACTATCATTAACCAATTATTAAAGAAATTGCCATTAGTGGTTAAAGGCCAAACAGATATTAAAATTCCTGCTAATAGACAAACTTGATAATCTGTTAAAGGCCTTTTTTGTTTAAAGATTATAGATTTAAATTGCCTTAAAGCTGCATATAAAACATAGCTTAAAGCACTAAATAAAAATAAAAACCCTACAATTCCTGTTTCAGCTAACAATTGCACATAAAAACTATGAGGATGAGTCATGCAATTATACTTTCCCACCGCATATTTTTCATCCTTACATATTACTCTGAACATCTTTGGGCCATGTCCAAATAAAGGCTGGTCTTTAAACATATTATATGCTGTACGAATTAAACTATCATGAGTTCGAGTAAAAATAGTTACCTGTTCTGAGCTTTTAATAAGCCCCATATTTTTAGCAGGGACTTTAAACATTCTATCACTCATTTTTGATGAATTTAGACTTAAAGCAATAATACAAATAATTGCTATAATAAATGTGACTAATCTAAATTTTTGATATTCTTTAATCAGGATAATAATAAATACTGTTGATAAATTTAAAAAGAAGAAAGCAGCTCGTTCACCTGACATATAAATTAATACATCAACTAAAATAAATAAAAGTCCTATAAAATAAATTTCAAATTTCTGTTTTTGTTTAACTAAAAATAAGGCAAATAATAAAGGAAATAATCTTGATAAATAAGAGCCCATAATAAGTTCGTCTCCAAAAAAAGATGAGACTCTATTGTTGCTACTGATTTTTAATCCGAATAAATTTTCTGTAGTAAAAAATTGGAAATAACCATCAATCATTAAAGCTGAAAAACTGAAAATTAATGCATAATAAAAATAAGTTAAAATACTTTTATCTTTATCAATTAAATACCAAATAAAACAATTAAACACTCCTATTCTAAAATAAAATAAGGAACTTTCAAAACTAAGCATCATATCTTCAGCTACAAATAAACTTAGTAAAATAAAATAAATACAAAAAATGAAAAAAATAATTAATGGCTTATTATAAAAAAAATAAAATTTTTTATTTTTAAATACATGGTATAAGAAAAATAAAGCTGATACGCTTACAATTAAATCTGGGAAAAAAGGACCCCAAATTAAAAAGGGAATAATAGATGCTGTTATTAAATTAACTAAAATTGTATTTGAATATTTTAAATTATTCATAAAAATTTTAAATTAAAAGTTATATTAAATTATTTAGTTTTAATTCTTATAACTTTATTTTCTTGGTTGTTATCTATTGATATTGATTTCAGATTATTTTTAAAATTTAATTGTTCTTCATAAATATGATCAACAATCTTTGAGCTCGATTGATAAGATGGAATTAATTTATTAAGCATATTTTTAACGTCATCTACTCTATTTTCTTCTAATAAAATAGATAGATTATCTAAATCTATTTTAAGTTGATTAAAAGGAATAAATGGATCTTGTGCTTTTTGAATTTTTTCATGATAAGTTTTCTGAGGATTGTCACCTATTAATAGCTCTTCATATAGCTTTTCACCTGGTCTAAGTCCTATTATCTTAACTTCTATATCTCCTTCTAAATTTTTAGTATCTTTAATTGTTAGCCCTGAAAGTTTTATCATTTTATGAATTAAATCTTTAATTTTTATACTTTCACCCATGTCTAAAATAAATACCTCACAATCTTCTGACATCGCTCCTGCTTGAATAACTAATTGAGAAGCCTCAATTATAGTCATAAAATAACGGGTAACTTCAGGATGAGTTAAGGTTACTGGTCCTCCTTCTTTAATCTGTTTGTTAAATTTAGGAATTACAGAGCCTGATGATTGTAAAACATTACCAAAACGAACAATTGCAAATTTGGTGTATTTGTTTTGACTGCTATAAAGTGCTTGTATACAAATTTCAGCAAGTCTTTTACTTGCTCCCATAATATTAGTTGGTCTTACGGCTTTATCGCTTGAAATTAAAACAAAATTTGACACATTATTTTGTATTGCAGTTTTTGCAATTAAGTAGGTTCCAAAAACATTGTTTTTAACACTCTCACAAACATTTTTTTCAACTAAAGGTACATGTTTATAAGCTGCAGTATGATAAACTGTATCTACTTTAAAAGTTTTAAAAATTTCATTTACTCTTGATGCGTTTTGAATATTAACAAGTAAAGGAACAATTCTTAAATTTGGTGCTACATTATTTAACTCTTCACTAATATTATAAAGTGCAAACTCATTTAATTCTAAAAGTAATAGTTTTTTAGGATTCAATTTTATAATTTGACGAGATATTTCTGAGCCAATTGATCCTCCTGCCCCTGTTACTAATATAATTTTTGAGTTAATATTTTTAGATAGTAATTCTAAATCTGGCTGTACCTGATCTCTATTTAGCAGATCTTCAATAGCTAAATCTTTAATATCTGATACTGAAATTTTACCATTAACAATATCTTCAACACTTGGTAAAGTTTTAACAATTATTTTATATTTATTTAATTCATCAATAATTTTATTTCTCTTAGTTCTGTTAATTGATGGAAGAGCAAGTAAAACTAGACTAATATTTCTTGAGTTAATTAATTTATCTATCTTTAATGGGTTGTAAACAGTTTGACCTAATAGTGTTTGATTATGAAATTGCTGATTATCATCTAAAAAACCAACTACTTTCATTTCAGGACTGTTTTCTAAACTAGTTAGTAATTGTCTTCCAGCGCTGCCTGCTCCATAAATTAATACATTCTTTTTATTATTAGAAACTTTAGTTAAAGAATTAATAAATAAATATCTAATAATTAATCTTGAGATTGAAATTCCTAAAAATAATAATACAGGTTGAATGATTCCAATGGATCTTGGAATACCTTGAATTCCATAAATACCAATAAATGCGAAATATAACAATCCATAAACCAGCGAAGCAACTGCAACAGTTAAAATTATAGATGAGCCTGCAAAACGAAACATAGTTTTATATAAGCCCGACACCCAAAATATAGGGATTGCTAAAGAAGCTGAAATTACTACTGATAAAATTGTTATATCATCAATTTTAATAAATTTCTCTAGTCTTAAATAAAATGCGATCCATGTAAATAAAATGCATAAACCTACATCTAAAATAATAGCAATTATTCTCTTTGCATAACGAGGAAGAGATAAAATACTTTTTGAAAATTCATCAATATAATTATTCATAATGTTTTAATAAAAAATGTTTCCAAAATATTACAACATTTAAATTTAACATCAAAGAATTAAGGTATATTAAAACTTTTAAACTAATCATAATAATGTACAAATTATTCTTTTAATCAATTTTCAAAATTTTCCTAAATTAAAATTTTACTTTATTGTGAACTAAATTAGTGATACAACCCATCTCTTTTAATAACTTTCAAAAAAGTCATCCATAAAATTTTTATATCAAATAAAATTGATTGATTTTTTAAATACTCAATATCTAATAAAACTTTATCAGGAATTGATAATTTATCCCTACCATTCACTTGTGCCCAGCCAGTAATGCCAGGCAATAATTTATCCACACCATTTTTAGTACGTAAGTTAATCAAATTATTTTGATTAAAAAGTGCAGGTCGTGGGCCTACAAAGGTCATATCACCCTTCAATATTGAAAATAATTGAGGAAGTTCATCTAAACTTGAACGTCGCAAAAAGCTACCTATTGGTGATAAATAAGTATCTGGTTCTTTCAAAAGATGTGTTGCTAATGCAGGTGTTTCAATTATCATTGATCGAAACTTTGGCATTTTAAAGATTAAATTATTTCTCCCAACCCTATCAGACCAATATAAAGCAGGACCTTTGGATGTTAAGCGAATTGAAATAGCAATTAATATCATAGGCACCCCTAAAATAGAAAAAATAACAACAACTAACAATAAATCAATAATCCGTCTCATCGTATTGAATATACATTACGTTTTACAGTCTCAATAACATCAATATATTTACATATTACTATTCTTTCATCAAACTCTTTCATTACTTTTCTTCTTCCAGCTTTTCCCATGGCATTTCTTTGTTCATTTGTTAACTTTAACATCTTTTCCATTTTGTCTGCTAAATCCTCAGCATTTTTCACTTCACACAAGTACCCATTAACTCCATCATCTACAACATCTCGACAGCCAACATTATCAGTGGTAATAATTGGCTTTTGCATACTTGCACCTTCAAGAAGTACTCTAGGTATCCCCTCTCTATAAAATGAAGGAAGTACTATACTATCAGCTTTTGATATTTTTACTCTTACATCATCACTGTCTCCTAAATAATTTATACATCCATCTTTTACCCATATATTCATTTGTTTTTTTGATATAGCTGTTGGTGTTTTCATATCAAGATAACCTAATAATTGAAATTCCACATTTTGATGCTTTTGTTTTATAATCTTGGCTGCATCTATGAACTCTTGTATTCCTTTTGCCCAAAGCATTCTAGATACAACTAAAAATCTAAACACACCATCATCTTTTTTTACTATGGGTTTAAACTTTTCAATATCTACACCACTTCCTGGAAGCACATCACATTTGTCTTTTTGTACTAAGCGCTCACCTACAAACATTTTAAAATCATCCTGATTTTGAAAAAATATTTTCGTAGCTTTCTTTTGGGAAAATTTATAAAGCCACTTAGCAATTTTTGTTATAAAATTTTGCTTTATAAAAAGTGTGCCTAGTCCTGCTATATTGTTTATAGTTGGTATTTTTAGTATGCTAGCTGCTATAGTGCCATATATATTTGGCTTTATATTATAATGACAAATAATATCTGGCCGCAGTCTTTTATACACTTTGTAAAAATTATAAATAATTTTTAAATCTTCTACGGGATTTGTCCCTTTTGAATTAATGGCAATATCTTGATAATCGAAATATTCTTTTATATTCTCACTATACTTGTCATAAGGTGATATAAAAACTACATCATATCCATGTTTTTGAAAAGCAAAACCAAGATTTGCCCTAAAGTTCCATGCAGACCATGAGCTATTAACCACTATTGCTATTTTTATTTTTATTCTAACCAATCCACTTTTCCTTCAACATATTATGTATCCTAACAAATCATATTTGAGTGTCTAAATTTTATTACTATAAAATAATTTCTTCTTAACCATTATCTATAAAGATATTTTAGCATCTAGTTCACTATGATACTATAATTTTTTACATAGGTTTAAGTTCATCTCTTAATCACCATTTAATGAGATCTAAAATCCTGATTTTAGTTTATCTTTCATCTCTCTAGGTAAATTTTTTTGATTGTATTTATATTTCAAGTCTTTGATCTTTTTTTATGTACTTTAAATAAAGATAAAATAAAAACACAATTAAAAACCCATAAAATCTCTCACGATATCTTAAGGCGCTGCCTGGATTAAGCACACCCGAAGGATAATGTACAAACAATATCCAAAAAAGTGCTATAAATTTTAATGAAAAAGCATAAATATTTAATCGGGATGTTTTTAAAATTTTGACTAAGAGCTTCGATATAAAAAAGAGAAAAAAACAAAATATAATTAAACTCTCTATGAACGCTATTGATTGAATTGGTTTTTGTAATATTTCTTCAAATGTTGGCCCCCAAAAGGCAATAAACATTCCATAAGGAGCATTCCAAAATATATCATAGTTATTTACAAAAAAAATATTCTCTCTTGTACTTCTTGCATCTGGTGAAAAATGCTTAACTACTTCAAAACTCAAGTTGTTAATAACATCTCTTAAAATATAAAGTAAAAAAATAATAAAAAGGATATTAAGAATAAGTAAAATCATTTTTCCATATCCTTTAAGATGAAACTTATTAGATATTAAAATAAAAATAAAAACATTACTTATGGCTAAAAAAAAATACGGCGTGAATAAAAATAGTAAGTAAAAAGCTAATAAATCTATGAGTTTAGGCTTTATTCTAGTTTTGTTCAAAACATCAATAAGATAGCCACAAATAATTCCCATATAAAAAACAGATACAGCCTCCTTACCAATTACAGAGCTATAAACACCAAATGATGGAAGAGACAACAAAAACAAAGCCCACACTAATTGATTGTTAGTTAATTGTATTTTTGAAATAGAATAGAAAATTCCATAAAATGAAATAAGAACAAATGGTAAATTTGCAAATATAGGGCCTAAAAAAATAGAACAATATTTTCCAAAAAATTCCAACATAATAGTCGGATCAGTAAATATTAGATGCCAAGAATCAGACATATCCCCTCTTAAGTAAAGTGCCACATCACCTACCATTCGATTTGGATTTGTAAACTTTGTAAAAACAAATAATGCAAAAAACATATAAAATAACTTAACAAAAAAATAACTAAACCAATATTTGTTTACACTTTTTGATAATTTCACTTCTACTTCCTAATCTTTCCTCTTAGAGTAATTAAAATTTGTTTTAACATTATTTGATTTTTCGCTGAGAATTAATTTCGTGATTATTTCTAAGTCTTTAATTTGTTTTTTCTTTATTTTATAATATTGATTAAGAGCTTTTTGTTTTTGTATTTTGTAATCCATGGATTGAAACTGTATTAGTTTAGTGGTCATTTCTTCAATTGAAAAAGGGTTGAAATATAATATAGATTGTTTACAAACCTCTCTCACTGAGGGAATTGATGAGGCAATTACTGGAGTGCCATATTTCATGGCCTCTAATGGTGGATATCCAAATCCTTCATTTAAAGTAGGGTAGAAAAATAAATAAGCATTAGCATAATATTCTTCAAGTTGTTTTGTAGAAACATACCCATGTATTTCAAAATTTTTTTTATTTTTAATTTGATTAAAAATTTTACTAGGGAGGCCCCCTAATACTATGGCTTTAATACCACTGAATTCTTTATGAGCAAAAAATTCATCTAAAGCTAAAATTCCTCGATAAGAATTTTTTATCCAGACAGACGCACTAATCATAAGTATATATTTTAGATTAGTTTTTTTGGGTCTAACTTTATTTGATAACTTCTCTGGTGAATATAAAATTTTTATTTTATTTGTATCTATTTTTGGGTAGAAAGAAATAATCGAATTTTTAGTATGATTTGAAACAACAATTAAACTATCTTCGTATTTTTTTATAAAATCATAATAATTTTTTTTCCTATACTCAAAATAATAATTTGAGAATAAATGCTTAATTAGTACAATAATTCTTTGTTTTAGATTAATTGAATAGTATTTTTCATATTTATCTAACGGCATTTCAACAGGCCTTAATCCATGAACAACAGGTAAGAATTTAGTTTTTTTTGGAATATTTAAACTTCTCAAACCATATCCCAGGCCTGAAAAAAACTTTTCATAATTATTTTTCTGTAAAATATTTTCAATTTCTTTTTTATTGTTAATTGGTAACAAGTTAATACGATATTTTTTACAGTCATCTAAAATATTTTTATCTAATTCTACTTCTGGGTTATATACAGCATCAATTATAACATTCTTTTTACTAACTAATTTAACTAAAGATTTAAAAACTACTTTTGTATATTCGGAGCCACCATGTTTTTTTTCAATTATATTTTGAGGTTGTGTAGCGTTTAGATCAAATAACAAATTTTTATTTTGTTTATGAATTTTATTCCATATTTCATTGTAAGATTCCAACATTTTTTCCAAATAATAATTTTTCTTAATCCTTGATCTTGCTTGATTACATCTTTTACTCCAATTTTTTTCTCTAATTTGATCAAGTGCTACATTTATTATTTTTGATAATCTAATTGATTTATTTGGTGGAACTGTCCAACCAGTTTTACCCACGATCTCAGACGCATCACCAACATCTGTTACTATACATGGTGTCCCGCAAGCCATAGCTTCTGCCACAACATTAGGGAACCCTTCACCGTAACTACTACTTTGAACATAAAAGTCTAATCCATTCATCACTTCTGAAATATTACTTTTTTGACCTAATAATTTTACATGATTGGATAATTGAAATCTTTTTATTTCAGAGATTAAATCAACATTTGAACTATCAATTTTAGATCCAACAAGAACACATGAAAAATCTATATTTTTTAATTTAATTAGCGAAAGTGCTCTAAGTAAATTTGAATGATCTTTTTTTGGATCATAACGTGCAACATTCCCTATCACAGGTATTGCTTTTTTAATTTTGAATTTTTTTTTAAATAATATTTTTTGATACTTACTGGGCTTTAAAATTGATAAATCATATCCATTTTGAATTAATACTAATTTTTTCTTATCATAACCCTTAGTTTCATAAAATTTTTTTGCTTTTTTTGAATTAATTATAATTAATTTAGGCACAAAATAAGATAGTTTTACTAGTATATTTACCAACAAAATAGTTTCTAGTTTTGCTTTTCTAATATTAAAATTTGAATAACGAATATTCCAAACTACATTTTTAATACCTGCTATTCGTGCAGCAAGTCCACCTATTAAGTCAGCATGCACAAGCCATGTTTGAACAACGTCAGGTTTTAAAAACCTAAGCAATGTTATAAAAGATAAAAGTTTATAAATTGCATAAAACTTTAGATTTAAACAATAAACTTTAACGCCTATTTTCTTTAATAAATAAAAATATTTTCCAGTATCTTTTAACGTAATTACAATATGTTTGTTAATTTTGTCATATTTACAAATCTTATATAATGTATGTTCAGCCCCACCATCTTCTAAACTTGTGATAATATGTACAATTTTCATATATTCAAATCATAAACTTTATTTGATTGATTAAAATATTTTTTTTCATAATTTTTAAAAAAACTTTTTTTCAATTTTATAATATTTCTTTTTTAAATTTTTATCTTTTACAGATTTTAATCATTAACTCTCTTTTTATTATTATCAAAATCCATAACAGACTTTTTTAAATAAATTCTAAAGCCAGCACAAACCTATGTAGCACAAGCAGTAATTGCTTATTTCTCTCATTTTAATGCTTTTAAAATTGGCTCAAAAACATTTTTTTCAGAGAATATCTTTGCTTTTGTTAAACATTTTTTTTCGTAATCTTTAGCCTCATCTACAAATGTAGCAAGATTGTCATAGAACTCTCTATTATTAAGATCTATTGGTTCAAAAATCATACCTGTTACATCATTATACTCTTCAACAAACTCCCTGCAGAATCCTGATGATTTAGTAACTATTGAAGGGATACCTCTTGCATGTGATTCCAGAATTGTTGTGGCAAATCCTTCATGATAACTACTAATGACAAAACAGTTTCCTAAATCATAAATTGCTGGTAATTCTTTTCGTTCTATCCAGTCTTGTAAAACTACATTATTTTTTAAACCTTTTTTAAGAATAGTATCCTCTATATTTTTTTTCTCTGGACCTTTGCCAACAATAAGTGCGTTATATTTTTTATCTAAATTATTATTCATATTTTTTAATAATTCCAAGAATAAAGGGATATTCTTTTCCTTTGAAAGTCTTGCAATTAATACAAAATCATACTTTTTACTATTTTTTTTTTTTGGTACATCAAAAAACCAATCTGGCACATAATTACCAATAAACTTAACTCTATCCTTCCCAAATACCTCTTGATTGTTTTTACCTACACTAAAGATATTATCACAAAATTTAGATGTAAATTTTAGCAAGTAATACTCAAAAAGAGAGTGGCCAAATAAATTTTCTGTACGCTTTTGAAGATAGAGATGAAGTAAAGATATTACATTGTATCCATACATTTTAAAAATAGGTGCTAACCACAAAGTTGACAGATCATTCAATATAACGTTCTTAAAATTTTTTTTTTTATATTTTTTTGCGATCACTAGTGCTGAAAAAAGTCTTTTCTTTTTTGATTGAACACTGTCCATCTTTTTGGTTGGGCACGAAAAACTTTCAGGCTGAGAAGAAAAGATATACGTCTTTACTCCTTTTTCGTTCATATATGTGCACAACTGCTCTATATAAATCAATCCTCCACCCCAAATATCATGTGTTGTGGAGTAAATCAGTGTTTTGGCTTTTAATGCTTTTGTTAAGTCTTCCATTATTTAGCAAACAAAATATTTATTATTATCAATTATCATTAGATTATTTTTTTTATAAAATAGATAAATGCTAATTTTATAATTCTAATATAAAAATATTTGATATATTCAAACTTTTGATTATCCAAAATAAATTTTAATATACACAGGTTAGCTTTTATTGCTTGTTTTTGATTTACCCCTCTTTCAGATAAGGATGTAGATGATACTCTATATTTAATTAACTTATCTCTAATATATTTATATCGAACATTCTTTTTATTTAATATTTTCATCCATAAATACATATCTTCAACCCCAATAAAATCTTTATTTTCATCGAATTTTGAAATAAAATTTTTTGATACAATGGCAGACGATGTACTAATAAAACTACCTTTTATGACATCAGACAAAGTTGCTTTTCTTTTGATCTTTTTAAAAAAAATTATAATTTTATGTTTATTGATTATTGTATCAATACTATTATCATCTATAAATTTACTGTCGGTGCTTGTAAAATCCAAATTATTAACAAGCATTTCATTTATTTGAACTTGTAATTTATTTTTAAGCCACACATCATCAGCATCCAAAAAAGCCAAATAATCACCTTTAGAAATATCAAGACCAACATTTCTAGGTCTTGCTGGTCCACCAAAGTTTTTTTCTAACTCTATTAATTTGATTCTACTTTCTTTAGCTTCATACTTTTTTACAATATCTCTACTATTATCAGTAGAGCAATCATCTACAATTATCATTTCCCAGTTTTGATAAGTTTGATCAAGCACGCTCTCAATGGTTTCACCAATAAAATCTTGGGCATTGAAAAGTGGAGTTATCACAGTAACCAGTGGTTGAGATTTCTCTCTACTAATTGATAATATTTTATTTTTTTTCACTTATCATCTCCAAACATTTTTTGTATATAATCTATCTTGAGCATTCTCGAGGTCTATTTTAATTCTATTAGCTAAAGCTTATACAATGTTGTTTGAATCACAGCATTACTACCACCTGTATCTTGATCCACAGAAAGAACTGTTTCCATAGTTTTGTAGTTAAGGTTAAAGGGTTCATTATGCAGAATTACTCCACTGTTAATAGCAATTCGTATATTTGGTCCATTTGGTTTATTCTTATTTGGTAAAAAGTTTTTATCAAATGGAAGGTGTTCAGTTATAAGCAAAAACTTGAAGTTTTTACTATCATTCAATTGCTGCACAAAACTTTTTATATTCTCATTTGATAAATGCTGGAGAACTTGTCTAACAAAAGCGATATCTGCATGAGGCAGTACATCTTTTGATAAATCTAATTTTTCAAATTTTAACTTAGGTGATTGATACTTGGAGCGATTTTTTTCAAGAATGACGTTAGAAATATCACACGCATTATAAGTTTCACAGCAATCGACTATTAAAGATCCAACTGCAAAATCTCCACAACCCAAATCTACTGCTGTCTTTATATCGTTATCAGTTATAACTTTTTTTACTACATTAACATAAGGATCAACTATTTCTGCTTTATGCGAACCAGTTCCACTTGTTGAATTACTTTGTTCATCTTTGCCCCAAATTCCTTTTTCATAAATATTATCGAATACATCTTCGGTACTAAGATTTTTATATTTGCTATCAAGGCCAAAAATTTTGTGTTCTAAAGCTCGAATTTTATGTCTTATTTTAATAGGAACAATTTTTTTTAATATTTGCTTTATCATTTATTCTTTTAACAAGTGAGCCTTTGAGTATCAATAAATTTTTAATGCTTTGCCAATAGGTTTAATACAATTATATATTGGTACAATAATCGATATAGTTGTTGTAAATTTAGTTTTATGTTATTAATTTAAATTCACAATTTAAAGTATTGTTAAAAATTAATAATTTTTTTTTGCTATGGATAATTCACTAAAGTTTTTTAAGATTAAGCAAGTCACTTTTTAACGCTTGCAAAATTTTTGCCTACCATCTTTAATTTGTTTAAATGGAGTGATTTTTTCATCCGCTATTATAATGGTTAATATCTAATATTTGTTATCAAATTCTTTTAATGACTTTATAACAAAATTTAAATCTTTTAACTTAATATCTGAAAAGAGTGGAAGCGTAACTAATTCTTTCCATACTCTCTCTGTAACCGGAATTTTAGATTTGTATTTTTTATATAGTGGATGCATTGGTACTGGTATCCAGTATACACTTGTTGCTATACCTCTTTCTTTTAAAAAAGCTATTAATTGGTCTCTTTTTTTTAATCTAACTGCAAACATCCAATAAGCGATACGTTTATACTCTTTAACAAAATAAGGTTTTATATTTTTGCAACTTTTTATTCCATTTAGATACTTTTGAATTCCAATGTTTCTTTTAATGTTAAATGAATTTAGTTTTTTTAATTGTACCTGACCAATCACCGCCATAAGATCATTCATATTATATTTAAATCCAAGATCTTTAATTTGGTAATACCAGTGTTTCTCTTTTAAATTTTTATTACTTAGACTTTTGTTGTGTCTTGACCATGGGTCTCTATTCCATCCATGAAAACTTAAATTCCTAAACTTTTCAGCTAAACTTTTGCTGTTTGTACATATCATTCCACCATCTCCAGTTGTTAGCATCTTTTTTTCCTCAAAACTAAAACAACTGATATCACCCCATGTCCCAAGCATTTTGCCTCTATAAATACCTCCCGCAGTATGTGCACAATCTTCGATTACTAATAATCTTTTTTTTTTAGCCCAAGGGATAATCTTTTCCATTTCACAGGGATGCCCACCTACGTGAACAGGAATAACAGCAACACAGTCTTTAGTGTATTTTCTCTGAAGATCCTCAAAGTTTATATTTAAGTCATATTCATTAATATCAACAAATACTGGCTCTAAATCACAATATAAAGCTGCTGCGGCAGTAGCAGTAAAAGTCATTGCAGGAACTAATACTTTTTTTTTCTTTTTAAAATTTTTTGAAACTAATGCAATATGTAATGCAGCTGAACACGAAGTAACTCCAACAGAATATTTTATACCTATATATTTACTCCAGGAGTTCTCAAATTTCTTAACTTCTGGTCCATAGCCAATCCAGGATTTTTTAAATATTTTTTTTATAGCAGTAATCTCTTCATTTCCAAAAGAAGGTTTAAACAATCGTATAAAATTTTTTTTATTTCTCACTGTGTGTTATGTTTTAAAAACTTTACTATCAATAACAGACTGATTTACGATATGTTCTTTCCTATCGCATCTACAACCTGAGTCACTTATTTTTTTATTACAAACATTTAAAAAACTATCAAGGTTTTCACTATCATAATTATAAAATAACTTCCAAAAATCATCTTTAGTTAGATCACCTAATGCTGTAGATCTAAAATTTGGAGCACTAGACTGAGAACAATTATAAAGCCAACCATCAAAACCAACTGTAGGAAATAAATATCTAGCATAACAAGGTACAGTTCTGGGCTTGTTATAAATATCATGATCACCATCAGGATTGGTAATTATTATTAAACATTTATCATTTTCATATTTCTTTTTTAATTTATTTAAATCTGAAATATAAGAATTAATTTCTTCTTGGGTCGGTATCACACCTTTCTCAGTTTTTATGTCTTTAGGAGGTTGTGGAAAAGAAAATCTTAGAACATTGCAGCCGGCACTCATAAAATCATTTATAAAATTTTCATAGTCATTAAAATTTGCACTATTAATATTTACTAAATATGCGGCACTTAGATCAAAATAATTCTCACTTTTTATATTACCCAACCTTCTCGCGTTATTTAAAACTTGATCATATATTTTCGCTTTTTGTGCTTTAACATCGTGAATTAAATTGTAAGTCTCATTTGAGCCAGCATCTACACTTAAGCTAATATAACTACCTTCAGATATCTTGTTATTTTTAAGGGCTTTTAAAAAAGTGTCTGAAATTTTTAAAGCTTTTGTATTAAATCCAAATACAGATTTGTTAGAAATAGTTAAATCTAACAATTCTCCAATGTAAGAACAATTAAGAGGATCTGTGGCATATCCAGCAAATATTATTTTTTTGACACCACCATCTAATATTTGTTGCAAAATTTCCAAACCTCTTTCTTTGCTCAAACGTTCACCATTATTATCAGCAGATAATCCATAACAGTATGGACATTCTAACCAGCATATTTTTTTTCCTCTTGGTGGTGCTTGGAATTCGATTTGATATGGAATTATTTTTTTTTGGATAATTTCATCCCTAAAAACTTTAAAATCTTTAATATAATTACCTTTAAAATTATACTTTTTTTCTAATTCTTTTTGTTTATCTTTGATCATTTAAAAATCTTATTAACTAATTAATTTTTCCATAATTTTAATCGAATTCAATACCATATCATTATTTTTTCTTAATACGTCTTTTTTATTCAAATTTTTTAGAATAAAATTTATATAATCAGCCATAGGATTTTTTAAATTTAATAATTTTTTTTTGTTTTTTAATACTTTGGTTTCATAAATATTACTTTTAACAAAATATTTTCTCAAATATGCGTCATCATTAATTTTAAAACTTAACCTACTATTACTTCTTTTTGGATCTTGTTTAAAAAAAAATTTACATAAACACTCATTTACAATTATCTTGCACTTCCAATGATGCAAATTTTTATTTATTTCTAAAATTTTGAAATTCTTTAACGCATTTGAATTCAATGTTAACAAGAATGATAACGCATGAGGCAACAAATCTATTGGAATATTTTCAGATTTGTTTTTACCACTCGTAAAATAATTAAAATTAAATTTACTTACCTTTTTAAGTTTGTTTTCATTTTTAATTTGGTTAGCTAGACTTATCATTGGTAAATTTACAAATATTTTATTATTTTTTGGATAAAGCAAATTTTTTGCTAATTTGTAGTTTGTTTTTTTTCTATTTTTTATCCAAAATATTGGTTTTTCAATAATCAAATTTTTACAAAAATTTTTAATAATCAAAATGTGATCATAATGATATTTTGTTGGAGTGCATAAATTAATTATTTTAGGTCTTATTTTTTTTATTTCATTTATTGTTTTTAAATTATAGAAATTTATATTTTTATATTCTTTTGATAATAAATTAACTCTTTCATTGCTGTATCTTTTTCCCACTAGAGCAATATTTTTATATCCAAAATTAATTAATTCTCTCAAATGAACCTTTCCTATTCCTGATGGTCCAATTACAGCACCAGTTAATTTTTTTAACATTTTTAAATAATTACCACTTCTTTTTGATAGAGGGGGACAAAATTAATTTACAATTATAAATCTTACCATATAGTTTTACTTGTTGCTTTAGAAATGAAAAATCTTGAGCCAAACAATTTAAAACAAAATTTTTTTCTCTTTTATTTTTTTTGTCATCTAAAATTATAAAATTTTTTTTTATAAATGTTTTTCTTTTATTAACCTTATTAATCAATTCAAAATTTTTTAGTTTAATTTTTTTATTTCGTATGTTGACCCAATTTTTTAAAAAAAGTTTCTTTATTTCGTGTAAGCTATTCTCAAATATTTCACCAGCTGTCATAGGAAAATTAATAATAATTTTTTTTCTTAAATAATATTTTCCTCCATCAACTGTTTTATCCATTTTATGTATGCAAACTCCAATAGGTGTTCTGTTTATTATTGAAAAATAATAAGGATCTCTTCCTCTATTATAGGGTAAATATGAGGGATGCAAATTTACATTATTTTTAAATTTCAATAAAAAATCTTTTTTTAAAATCTTATGTCCCCATACATTCAACAACCAATCAAATTCATTTTTTTTAACTCTACTGAAAAAATAATCAATTTTTTTGTTAACAAATTTTATTTTATGCTTGCTTGCAAATTTTAATATTTCCTTGTTGTTGTCTAATACACATAAAGTTAATCTATCCTTTTTAAGTTTATGAATGTATTTTATGCAACTTAATGCAATTGAATTGTCTAATCTATCACCAGCACATATAATTAAAATATTCATTTATTGTTCAACATTAAAGATTTTTTTAGTCATTAGATTAAAAAATGATAATTTCATACTTATGAAAAAGAATATAAACTAAAATCTTCTTTTAAATATTTTTTATAATTTTCTTTATCTACTACGTGAAATATTGGAAGGGGAAATATAAGTTTTCCTCCATCCTCAATAAATTTTTTTTCTTGCTTAATAACTTCAGTTCTAAAAGACCAAATTAGAACTATTAAATATTTAGGTTTTATTTTTCTCATTTTATTTTTTGAAATTATTTCAATATGACTACCAGGTGTAAATTTTCCTTCTTTTGTGGGGTTTGCGTCGCAAATATAGGAAATATCGTTATAATTTATGTTACAATAATTTAAAATTACATTCCCTTTTGTTGAAGCGCCATATCCAATTAAATTTTTCTTGTTTTGACCTGACAAGAAAAGTTGTAGACTTTTTTTGCTATTTTCCATCCTTAAATTAAATTTATCAAAATCTTTATCAGATATTTTTTTTTCTTCATTTAAGAAATAGTTTATTTTATTCTTATTTGATGAATATTTGCTTTTTTTCTTAGCACAAATTACTTCAATACTTCCACCATTTATTTCATTTAATGTAAAATCAATTATTTTTAGATTATTTTTTGATATAATTTTATTAAAGGTTGATAAAGAATAATAAACACAATGTTCATGACATATTTGATCATATGTTAAATTTTTTAATAAAAGTGGAAAATAGGAAAATTCCAAAACCCACAGTCCATTTTTATCTAAAATTTTCTCAATACTGGCACAAAATTCATTTGGTTCCTCTATATCATAAAACATAGCGTATGATGTTATTAAAGAAAACTTGATTTGTTTATTAATAAAGTATTCTTCAACATTTTTTTTATTAAAAAAATCTATAATTACATTTATGTTTTTATCATAGTTATCTATGAATGCTGATGCTGAAGGATCTATTCCAAATAAATCAAATTGCTTCTTAAATTTTGAAAAAAAATTTAAAAATGTACCATCATTAGAACCGATATCTAAAATTTTAGATTTTTTATTAAATATACCCAATTTATTTAATTTGATTATTTTTTTTTTTAAGTGATTAACCATTAATCTACTTACAGAAGTTTTGTACCCATAATCTGAGCCATACATATCTTTTAAACTAGGTATTTTCGATAATTGAACCAAATCACAATAATTACATTTGTATAAATCTAATGAATAATCTTTAATTTTAATTTTTTTTTTTAAAAATAAGCTACTAATAGGTTGATTTCCAATATTAGAAATTTTTTTAAATTTTTTTTTTTTACAATTTCTGCAGATCATTTTTTAATTTTTAAAAATTTCTCAATTTGTTTACATGTAAAATTATACATATTTTGTTTTTGATGATTTGCCAAATACCATTCAGCTGTAAGTTTTAATGTATCATTTATCGACAAAAAACATTTCCAGTCCAATTTTTTATTTGCTTTTTTACTATTAAGATCTAAGTTTTTTTTTTCTCTTATATCTATTTTTTTGTTAAGTATCAGTTTTGATTCCGATTTCATTTGTAGTTTCAAAATTTTTGCAAAATTAATTACTGTAACGTTAGTTTTTCTAGCTGGACCAAAATTCCATGAATCACAGTATTTTTTCTGTTTATTGCCAAATATTTTTTCAGCAAGAATAATGTATCCAAAAAGTGGCTCTAGTAAATGTTGCCATGGTCTTATTGTGTTAGGATTTCTAATTTTAAGATTCTTATTTTTTAAAAATGCCTCAGTAGCATCTGTCAAAATTCTATGTTTTGTCCAATCACCTCCACCAATACAGTTGCCTGCTCTAGCAGTTGCAATTCCACAGTTGGAATTTTTAAAAAAAGATTTTAAATAACTGAGAGAAATAATATCAGCACAAGCTTTACTTGCACTATAAAGGTCATCACCCCCTAGGTGGTCAGTTTCAGAAAATTTTATTTTATTTTCATTGTTTTGATAAACTTTATCTGTAGTTATAATAACTATAGATTTAATAAATTTATACTTCCTGGAAATTTCTAATAAATTTGAAGTACCCATTATATTTGTAGCTACTGTATCTAAAGGGTTTTTAAAACTTTCTAGAACTTGTGGTTGTGCAGCTAAATGAAATATAATTTCAGGTTTTGTTTTTTTTATACACATTTCCAAACTTTTATAATCTTGTATATTTTTTCTATAATCTTTTACAAATATTTTTTTTATGTTAGTGGTATCAAAAAAATTTTTTTTAGTTATGGGATTTATTGAATATCCTGATATTTTTGCACCTAAAATATTCATCCATACAGATAACCATCCACCTTTAAAACCTGTGTGACCTGTAATTAATACTCTTTTATTTTTCCAAAATTTTCTATTTATCATTTAATTTTTTTTTGAGTTTATATACATTATCAAAATGTTTACTTTTATCTTTTTTTTTATTTAGAGAATCTAAATTTTTAACATTGTCTACTGCATACCAAAAACCTTTTAAAATATGAAAGTCTATTACAAATTTTTTAATTATTTTTGGGTAAAAACTTTTTTCAAAATTAATATAACTTTTAAAATTTTCTTTCAAAATTTTTTTATTGAATATAGACATACCTGAGTAAACATATGCTTTGAAATTTTTGATATTGGTATTTACAGATTTAAAATTTAAGCTTCTCTCAAAGTTAACTACTTTATTTTTGACAACGCCTACAGTTCCAAAATCAGCTTCAGCTTCACAACAAATAAAGCTTACATCTTTTTTTTTAAGCACGTGATTTTTAAAAATTTTATTTAAGTTTGTCTCAAAAATTGCATCTCCATTTACAATTATAAAATTCTCAGATTTAATGAATTTTTTTACTTTATAAATTCTTTGTGCAATTGATGTATCAAATCCTGTATCAATTGTATCTATTTTGTATTTTCTAAATTTTATTTTGTCTATGAATTTTATAATTTGTTCTCCCTTATAGCCAATAGGTAAAATAAAATGATTGAAGCCATTTTTTTTTAGAGTGTTTAAAATATACCATAAGATTGGTTTACCCTGAGCTTTAATCAAAGTCTTTGGAAATTTTTTACCTAGTTGACCTAACCTAGTTCCTTTTCCTCCACAAAGTACAATTGCTGTTCTATAAATCATTATCTTGTTTGTAAACTTTAAAAGATTTTATAATAAAATTTATTTTCATTAATGTTCCACATCCTACTCATTATTTAGATAAAATATTTTTTGCTTTCTTAAATAAATAATAAAAAGGGGATAAATATACATTAATAAATATTAAGTTTTGTAAAATATGAAGCCAGAAATTAAAATAATTTAAAGCTCTTTTATCTTTAGATAAATAAATATTAACCATTGACCTCGCAAAATCTTTCAATGCAAAATTTTTACACAAATAATATCTTTTAAATGGCATTCCATTAGCTCTGTAGTAATCTAAGATATTAGGTATCCTTACAATAGCAAAAAATGTATACAATGTAGACCATTCTCTAACACCATGAAGATTAATACTTAATGGTTCTGCTTGAACATAAGCTTTTGAGTCTTTAAATGCATTCGCAAAAATAATTGGACTTACATATGTACTTTCAGGTGTTGCTAAATGTCTTGTATCTTTTATTTTTTTCATATTAATATATTTAACATTTTCATCCCACAACTTTCTTCTAAATAGACTTAAAAATGTCCCTATTAAAAAATCAAAACTTATTGCTGGATCTATTAAACTCCAAAATTCAGTAGACATACTTTTTTTTACTTTAGAAAATCTCTCCATCTTATTGGGTAAATTATAAGTTGAAAAAGGATGTTTATATTTTTTCAAATAAGTTGCACTTAATTGATAGGAATTGATAAAAAAATAATCAGTTTTTTTATGTCTATTTAATAGTTTGTAAATTTTTTTTAATGAATGTGGTAAAAGCATATCATCATTTCCAATAGTCCACACAAACTCGCCTTCAGCCATGTCTACAACTTTTAGAAAATTTAAGGAAATACCTAAATTTCTTTTAAATTTATGAAACTTTATATTTAATCTTTTTGAATATTTTTTGATAATTTTACTAATATTGTGTTTTGAACCATTGTCAGAAACACATACTTCAAATTTTAAATTTTTATAGTTTTTTTTGCTTATATAAATAGACTCTAAACAATTCTCTAAATGAGTTATTCTATTATGAGTTGGTATGCAAATACTTAGTAACATCTTTTTTTTATATATTCATTTTAAATTTTTACAAGATAATCTAAAAGAATGATTTAACTTAATTATATTTTATGAAGAGCTGAAACTAAATTTTTAACAAAAGAACCTGTAACAATATCTTCTTTTAAATATTTATTTATTATTTCTTTATTACGAACTAAGTTGGTGTAGTTATTTCTTTCAAAAATAGTTTTGGTTAATTCGTGGGTCCAAATCGAATTTATTCCATAAACCCTTGCAAACTTATGAATTATGTTGTTCTTAAGATTAATGAACCCTTTATCTTTAAATATTAATATTGGTTTATAATCTACTATTGCCTGATCTAACCCTGATGATTTATGGCCTAAGACGATTTCAGAGTGTTGAACTAGATTTGGTGTTTTTTTATATATAATTTGTCTATTTTTAAATGGATTGAAAGTGTAGTCATATTTACCAGATGCAGCTATAACTACTTTAGAATTTGTCCAATTTTCAATTTTTTCAAAAACATCATTAATTCTTTTATAAAATCCCTCTATATCATAGTTTGGATTAATCATTTTAAACAAAGCAGCATCTGGCGATAAATTTACTGCCTCATCTACATAAATAATATATCTTTCATTAATTATTGGTTCCTCCCTATGCCAAAGTATATTAAAAGATGGTAAACTTTTATAAATTAAATTTTTTTTATAAATTTTATAAGCTTGTTTTCTGCCCTCACTGCCAGTTCCAATTATTAAAGATGGATTTTTTTTATAATTTTTTATACGTATTTTTAAAAGCTTTAAATTTACTTTAAATTTAGACCATAAATTAGGAACATAAGGATATGGTATTAAGTGATGTAGAACATATTTAATTTTATATTTATTAAAGATTTCTAGATCTGGGTTTTCAAATTTGTCTTTACTTAGTGTTCCTAGGGTCATTACAAGCACTATAGCTTTAGAATCTAATTCAGCTACTTTCTTTTCTAAATTAAGCAAGTTTTTTATTTTAATTACTTCTAACTCTGTATACCGGTATGTTTTGGAGCCACTAGCTGCAGCCTTAATATTTTCTTGTTTAAAAAAAATTTCTTCAGTACTCCATATTTTAACATCGAAACCATAATTTTTAAATTCATCTAACTTATATTTTCTAGGCCATGTATCAAATATGGGTACAGAACAATAAATAATTAATTTCTTTGATTTGTTTAAATAATTATTAAGAAGCATTTATTTCTTTATATTATGTCTTTCCTCATAATCTTCAGCAAGTTTATCTAGAATAGATATAGCTTCTGGACTAGCAGTCTCTGCTGCATAAGCTCTTCCTTGGGCAAAGTTTTCAGCTAAAGTAAAAAATTTTTTTGGCTGCTTCCAGCCACAAATTTCGTAAACCTTACTTTTTGGAGCATCAGTTAGTGAACTTCTAGGCACTCCCTGTCGATGCATC
>Ga0209425_10002079_pt1 | contig 22757 bp, 17 predicted proteins | sample COG_05_FD_184749 | JGI IMG/M metagenome (GOLD analysis project Ga0209425, IMG submission 184749) | Pelagic Microbial community sample from North Sea - COGITO 998_met_05 (SPAdes) (version 2) | ecosystem: Environmental > Aquatic > Marine > Neritic zone/Coastal water | place: Helgoland, sampling...
CATGTTTGTGCCGTAGGGTTTATACTATTGAGCGTCATGGCTCATTGCTGGAACAGGCTGAAAGGCGTTTTGAGTACCTTCGTCTCCATAATATAACCTCAAAAGCTGGTGATGGTACTTTGGGATGGGATGCCCAAGCCCCTTTTGAGAGGATCATGGTTACTGCAGCGGCTGCAGATATACCACCATTGCTACTAGATCAATTAGCTGTAGAGGGGATCATGATAGTGCCAATTGGAACTAATGATCACCATAATACTATTTTAAAAGTTACTAAGAAAAGAGATGGCTTAGAAACTGAAGAACTGAGAGATGTTCGTTTTGTTCCATTGATTCCGGAAGAAGCAACCGGGAGTTAAATATTGATGCGACTTTATTTGTGGAAAAATTTATGATCATTTGCTTAAAACGATTACCTCTATTTTTAACCGTCTGTTTCTTTGCTGGATGCAGTAATCTCGAGTGGCCTCCATCAAATCAAAATAACGGTTCTTATAATAAAATCTCTCAATCTAGCTTATCAAATCGGAAAAGAATAGAGCGTTTGGCCGTTCCATCGGGTGGAAGCGTTAAAGTGAGGCCGGGAGATACCTTATTCATTTTATCAAAACGTTATCAAGTATCGGCTAGAACAATTATAGAAGCAAATCAGATGCTCCCGCCATACCGATTATTAGTTGGTGAAGAATTGCTAATACCCAAACCAAAGATTCATACAATAACCAAAGGAGAATCCTTATATAAAGTTTCTCGAAAATATGGATTGGATGTTTATGAAATAGCTAAGATAAATTCATTGCAATCACCATATCGAATTTATGTCGGCGATAAATTAGTTTTACCCATTTCAGATTTATCTGATAGCAATCGAAAACCACAAATTACCAAACCGAAAAGTAAAATTAATCGGATTACGCAAAGTGAACCTGAGAGTGATCGCTCAGCCATATCAAGCACTAAGGGCTTGATAAAAAAACGAAATAAAACGGGAAAAAATAGAATACTTCCTAAAATAAATAAAATAACAAGAGAAACTGTTAATAAATCACCAGTAATTGCGAGGCAATTTATCAAGATACCGAAAATGAAAACAACAGGTCGTTTCAAATGGCCTGTTCAAGGAAAATTATTATCGAATTATGGAGCTAAGGGTGATGGGTTGCATAATGATGGTATCAACATAATAGCACAAAAAGGCGACCCCGTAAGAGCCGCAGGCTCAGGAAAAGTAGCCTATGCAGGTAATGAGTTGAGGGGTTTTGGTAATTTGTTGTTGATTAAACATCCTGGAGGGTGGGTTACTGCTTATGCTCATAATTCAAGACTTTTGGTCAAGCGGGGGGATCGTGTAAAAGCGGGAGATGTTATTGCAAAAGTGGGCTCGTCAGGTAACGTAGTATTGCCTCAGTTGCACTTTGAGATTAGGAAAGGAAAGAGAGCTATAAACCCTTTAAGGCATTTAAAACGACTTAAAGCTGATTTGAAAATATTTTTTAATATTATTTAGTCAATATTTTTACCCAGTCTACCGGCTAAATCTTGTATAAATTGGTATGCCACCCGTCCTGATCGAGACCCTCGTGTCATTGACCATTCTAAAGCTTCTGCATGCAAGGTTTTTTGGTCTACTTCTAATTTATACTCCTTAGCATAGCTCTCAATCATATCGAAAAATATATTTTGTTTTACTGGATGAAATCCTAACCAAAGTCCAAAACGATCAGATAGTGATACCTTTTCTTCCACCGCTTCCGCCGTATGGATAGCATTTGAACGTTCATTTTCAATCATATCACGCGGCATTAGATGTCTTCGATTTGATGTGGCGTAAAAAATAATATTAGCTGGGCGGCCCTCAATCCCCCCCTCTAAAACAGCTTTGAGTGATTTAAAAGTTGAGTCTTCCATTTCAAAAGATAAATCGTCACAGAATAACAGGCATTGTCTTGATGATTTTGACAGTATATTCAGAAGTTTGGGTAGTGTGTTAATATCTTCTCGGTGTATTTCTATCAGTACTAGCGCTCCGGGTGTTTTTTGATTAATTTCATCGTGAATGGCTTTTACCAAAGAACTCTTTCCTGTACCCCGGGCACCCCACAGTAATGCATTATTTGCCGAAAATCCTATAGAAAAACGTTTTGTGTTTCCCCTTAAAGTCTCAATCTGTTGATCAATACCGTGCAGTAAGTTAAGTTTTACTCGATTAATTTTATCTATCGGCACGAGTTTTTCAGGCTCTGTTTGCCAAACAAAAGCATCCGCCCCTTCGACTGAATGATCTTTAACTTGCTGAGGAGCCATACGTTCTAGGGCTTTTGCAATGCGTTCTAATACTGCTTTAAGCTCATTATCTGCCATTTAACTATCCTGTAAACGTTATCCTAACGACTTTTAAAACGGTATCACACATACAACTTTCGTCAATAAACTCAATATTTAATGCCTCTCACGTTTAATGGTTTGCTTAAAAGTTTTATAGATAATTTTTAGAGAGCTATCTGGTTTCGTTTGAAACTTGGTAAAGTGTCGTAGCAATACGTTCTGTTATGCTGTTAATAATTGATGTATTTTGGGTAGTATAAGTGTTAATATTAACATTTTGCACTCAAATAAATCGAGATATCGATTGCATTGATGCCATAGCTCGTTATATTCCGCGAGTTAATGATGTTTTAGGAGTTTATTATGATAATTACACCAGCTTACGCTCAGGCAGCCGGGGGTGCAGGAGACGGTTTCGCTACATTATTACCCTTGGTACTGATATTTGTTGTTTTTTATTTTTTGTTAATACGTCCACAGCAAAAGAGAGCTAAAAATCATCGTGCTATGTTAGGCGCTATTCGGCGTGGAGATAAAGTTGTGACTGGTGGAGGGATAATGGGAACTGTCACCAAAGTTGTAAATGAAGATGAAGTCGCCGTTGAAATTGCAGAAGGCATAAAAATTCGTGTTCAACGAGGATTGATCGCCAGCGTACAACCCAAGATTAGCCCAGATGGAAAGGATGCAACCTCAGCAGGAACTGATCAAAATGAGGGATCTGGTTCAGGTGGAATGCTGGGAAAACTATTTGGCGGCGGAAAAAAGTAATTGTGTGGTCTAATTAAAATGGTTGGGGTCAGTGTAAGCTGATGGTATATTTTTCAAAGCTAAAAGTTGCAGTGGTTTTGGGAATTGTTCTGATAGGCGCTATGCTGGCATCCCCAAACTTATTAGATCAGAAAACAGTAGAAACATTACCCAAATGGCTGCCACATCAACAGGTGAGTCTAGGCCTAGATCTGCAGGGGGGCTCACATTTGCTTCTAGAGGTTAAGGTTGCAGTTGTATTAAAAGAGCGTCTTGAGAGTTTAGTTGATGCAGCCAGAATCAAGCTGCGTAAAGCAAAAATTCGGTACTATGGGTTAGGCGTGATATCAAATGGAATAAAAGTTTCAATTCGAGATCCAAATAAGATTAATGATGCTCAAAAACTTCTTAAAGATATAGAACAGAATTTATTAATAACATTAACGGAAAATAATATTATTATTAGTTTTTCTGAGCAGGCTCTGAGAGCCATAAGTGGCTCTGCGGTAGATCAATCAATCGAAATAGTTCGTAGAAGAATTGATGAAACGGGCACGAGAGAGCCAACAATCCAGCGTCAAGGTTTGGATAGAATACTAGTCCAAGTCCCAGGACTTGATGATCCGGAGAGATTAAAAAGACTTTTAGGTAAAACCGCTAAGATGAGTTTTCATCTCCTTGACCCGAGAGGCTCTTTTGCCAACGTAGATAAAGGAAAAGTTCCTCCAGGCTCTATGTTGCTTCCATCCACGGATAATTCGAACCAGAACCAGCAGCAGAAATACCTCGTAAAAAAACGAGTAGCAGTTGGTGGAGATAGGTTAATTGATTCACAGCCAACCTTTGATAGTAGGACAGGTGAGCCAGTAGTTAACTTTCGCTTTGATACCCTGGGCGGTAAAAAATTTGGTGATGTGACTAAAAAGAATGTTAATCGACCGTTTGCAATTGTGCTAGATGGTAAAGTTATCTCAGCTCCTGTGATTCGCGAGCCTATTCTGGGAGGAAGTGGTCAGATAAGTGGAAATTTTACAATAACTGAGGCCCAAGATTTAGCGCTACTTCTTAGGGCGGGGGCTCTGCCAGCTCCTCTCACTATACTCGAAGAGAGATCTGTTGGGCCTGGCTTGGGAGCTGATAGCATAGCGGCTGGAAAAATAGCCGCAATTATCGGTTTAATTTTAGTTATTATTTTCATGGTCATTACTTACGGTATTTTTGGCTTTTTTGCTGACGTAGCGCTATTAGTAAATATTGTTTTGATTTTAGGTGCACTTTCCGTTTTACAGGCAACACTTACCTTGCCGGGGATTGCTGGAATAGTGCTGACGATTGGCATGGCTGTTGATGCAAATGTCTTAGTTTTTGAGCGTATACGTGAAGAGGTGCGAGCTGGCAGAACACCTATATCGTCAATAGACTCTGGATATAGTAGAGCGATCGTAACAATTATTGATGCCAATCTTACAACCTTGATTGCAGCGCTGATTCTTTTCTATTTTGGTTCAGGTCCAGTAAAAGGTTTTGCTGTTACTTTATCGATTGGCATTATTACATCTATGTTTACAGCGATTATGTTAACTCGTTTAATGGTGGTTGGTTGGATTAGAAATCGCCGCGTTAATGAAGTGCCAATATAGGAGCCATTATGAAGCCTTTGAGCTTAGTTCCAGTCAAACCTAATTTGGATTTCATCAATAAAAGATTGGTGTTTTTTATTTTTTCTCTTCTTTTGATCTGTTCATCCATAGGTTTGTATGGGGTAAAAGATTTAAATTATGGTATTGATTTTAGAGGTGGAATTCTGATTGAAGTGAGGGTTGATAAAGCAACATCGTTGGAGGATGTAAGAAGTAAACTGACTGATCTTGGTCTCGGTGAAGTATCATTGCAAGAATTTGGTAACCCTTATGATATTTTGATTAGAATCCAGAAACAAGATGGTGGAGAGAAAGCTCAGCAAGTTGCCATCAATAAAGTAAAGACAGAGCTAGGCTCTGAAGTCTCGTATCGTAGGACGGAATTTGTGGGTCCGAAAATTAGTGAAGAACTATTCCGTGATGGAGTTATAGCTGTTATTTTAGCTATTTTTGGTATCTTAATCTATATTTGGTTTCGGTTTGAATGGCAATTTGGGGTTGGTGCGATCATTGCTCTGACGCATGATGTTCTCTCAACTATTGGTATTTTTGCTTTGACAGGAATAGAATTTAACTTGTCTACGGTTGCCGCAATTCTTACAATCGCTGGTTATTCAATTAATGATACGGTTGTTGTTTTTGATAGGGTAAGAGAAAACCTGCGTAAATATAAAACGCTGTCTCTTGTTGAGTTATTAAACAATTCAATCAATGAAACACTTTCGCGCACTGTTATGACCTCAATTACGACACTGATTGCTCTTATGTCTCTGTATTTACTCGGTGGTGAGGTAATTCGTGGATTTAGTTTTGCTATGATTTGGGGAGTTTTGATTGGAACTTATTCATCTATTTGTTTAGCTGTACCACTTCTTGTATACCTAAATATAAATAGGGGAGTTGCCGCCGGAAGTAACAAAGACGGTGGCCGTAATGTTAAAGGCGTTTAAAAAATAGGGTGCTTCGCTGAAATAGGAGCTAGTTATCTCTCTAGATATCTCACCAGAAATTCCAGTCGGTCGGCAAATTATCCAGCGTTATGGAGAGTGCCGTTTTGTTATCAGTGAACTGTTATACAAGTGTCCTGTTTTAGTTTTTTCAAATAAAACGAATATATGGGACGTAACCTTATTACCTAATGATGAGTCAATTCTTGGACTAATACCAATTATTCTTGATGAGGGCCATGTCGATCTTTTACTATTGGGTTGCGGGGAAGTAATAAGTCCTCTGACTGAAAATATTCGTTCAGAGTTTAAGAAAAAGAATATTATTGTAGAAAAAATGGATACAGGTGCCGCGTGCAGAACGTTTAATGTTCTAATTGCAGAGGATAGAAGAGTGGCGGCTGCCCTTATCCCAGTAAATTAAACCGGCATGATCGATTATCCAGTTTTAATTGATAGAGGCTTAACGGCAGATCAATTATTAGATACTGGGAATTATGCATATGCGTATCATCAAGCAGAGAGCCCTCAAACGATTGCTTGTGCAAAAATAATGTGTGGGGCTGTTGATGTTGGCCTTACTGAATTAGAAAGTCTTAAAACATTAACTGAGTCATCACGCGTTATCCAAGCTTATGGTTATTGGTGTCTGAAGAAAAATTCTCGAGCTATCCAAATTCTTAGAGGAATAGACAATAAAATCGTACAACGATTGCATCATTTTATAAAAAACGGAGCAAAAGTTTTTATATGTGCATCGCCAGAATCAAAAAGAATTAAAAACTTTGAAAATATTCAGTTATCATACCAACCTATTGATCAACTCCATTTTACCAAAAGTATTGATATAAGAAATGATAAGATAGATTTAATTATAAGTAATGGTGTGTATGGCGTTAATATACCTAATAATTTTTTCACTATTGATTGTCCCACAGCTTTTTGGGTTGGAGATCATGATTTTTTCTACTCAACACGATATAATGATTTTTCAAGAGCTTCTATCCTTGTGACGAATAGTGCCGGTGAGCACATAGAATTAAGTGAACATTATAGCGCTCGCATCGCTTCTTTTCCTGGGCACGAGTCATATCAAGATAGCAACGAATATCCAAAGTCTACTAAAAATAAAGACCTCGATATAGGCTTCACTGGAAGGGCGTTTGTTCCATACATGCCAGATAAAGCTCGGTTTCTTTTCAAATTTATTACACTTGATGATCCAAAACTCAATATTCGGATTTATAATGGGTATTTGTCGGATAACGCATTTAAATTAGTAATGAAAAAGTCCCGATTCATTCCTCTTTTCTGGCGCTACGCAGGAGGTATTCAAACGCGCGCGATAGATGCTCTAAGATATGGGGCTTCTGTATTTTCGCCCGAAGAGGTGACAACTGGGGCATTACTTGGGGGCGCTGATAACGGATTTATTGGATTGGATCCTGAAAGAATTAATTTGAAAATTAACAGTGCTCTTAAGAGCTATAGATCTTTTTTGGATTCTCGTTCACATTCTAATTATTTTAAGAGTTTATTTTGGTCATATCCTAGCCGGGAACAACGGTTTATTAAGTTTTGTCTCTTTCAATCAATTTTTAATAATTTTATACCTGCAAACAAAGCCAATAATAATTTGGTGCCTGCTGAATTAAGAGGTTATCAACCTACAGATGCTATAAAAACATATGTTTCTATAGCAAAACGAAATATAGACGCCGATGACAAAACAGTTTCACATTATAATTTTGCCGCATCCGCACTTTTTTTTGCTGCAATTTCTGGCGAAGGCAATAACAGTTTGGGTCGATCTTCTATTGATATTTATACTCAAGGACAAAAGCTATTTCCAAATAATTTAGTTCTTAAATTTAACGCAGCTCGTGTGCTCTGGACATTTAATGCAAAACCCGAGTCTGTAATTCTATTTAAAGAAATAGTATTTCAAAATAAAATTCTAAAATTTAACCCTAAGGATGGCGTTTTGAGTCATCGTATTAGAGAGTTATCGGATATGTTTTGTTACGGAGACTATTATAAATTGGCTCTTAAAGATGCAAAGCGCGCTGAAGAAATGATTCAAAGTTGTTCATTTACTTATCTCGGTGTTTATGCGTTTGAGACAAAAGAGGCTGTCAAGGCCAAAGGTTATTTGAAAGAAGCCGTGCAAATTGATAATAAAAATGTTTCAGCCTATAGATGGTTAACTGAAGTTCTCAATTCTTTATCCGCTGATAAAACCGAAATCCTTCAAATATTTTATGAGGCTATTACGCTATATCCCCCGAATTTGAGTCATTTATTACCAATTGGTGTTAAAGCAGAGTTGGGAAAGAAAAATATTAAGAAAGCTTCAACGTTATTAAATAACTGGGTTTTATACCATTTACGCGTAAGGGAACCCTCTGGTAAATTATTACCCTTACATGAAGGCTCTTTAAAAATCTTAAATGATAATAAACTTCTTCTAAAAAAATGGATTTCTAAAGAATTTGAAAAATTAAAAAGTGAGATGGTGAGCTAAAATAAATGGATATCTCAATAATAGTATCTACATTTAATCGCGCAAAAAACTTAAAAACATTACTCGACTCTTTGTTATTACAAGATTTTCGAGTTTTATCATTTGAAGTTATTGTGTCAGACAATGGTTCTATTGATGATACTAAAAAGATATGTGAGAGATATAAAATACAATTTGAGAATTTTACCTATCTCTACGATGACCGGCCTGGACAATTGGTGGGGTGGCATAGAGGGTTAGAAGTTTCAAGAGGTGAAGTATGTTGCTTCATCGATGATGATATCTGTCCAGAACCCAGCTGGTTAACAGGTATCGAAGATGCTTATTCTGATCCGGAAGTCGGACTTGCTACGGGGCCAATTGCTCTAGCTTATGAGAAAACGCCACCTGATTGGATAAATGTTATGTTAATAGGCGAACCAGGCGCTCAAACCCTGCCGGTATTTGGATTGCTTGACTTTGGCAAGTCGATAAAAAGAATTCCTGGTAATTTTGTTTGGGGGACTAATTTTACAGTACGAAAATCATGTTTATATGATGTTGGAGGTTTTCACCCATGCGCCATGCCAGCGCACTTATTAAAATTTCATGGTGATGGTGAGGTTTATGTTGGTCAATCAATCGAGAAAATGGGGAAAAAGGTTATTTATCATCCACAGATATCGGTTAATCATAATATTTCAGCCTCGCGCTTATCTTTAAAGTCGATAAAGTCTAAGTTTATAACGACTGGTTTTACACGATCTTTTTCGTTACTTAGGGAGTTGACCGTTCCGTATGATTTGCCATCAACTGAAGAATTTTATGATATGGCGATGCGTTATTTTAATGCTCCACGTGAGGCATCTAAGGAGTTAATAGAAATAATTAGGGACGGGCTTGAACAGGGTGTTACCCAACATTTAAATTGTTTTATTGAGGATGCGAATTTCCGTGAGTGGGTACTTCGTGATAATTATCTCGATTTAGAAAAATGCTATGTCCATCCTGAGTTACTCGACAAACCTATTTCTAAAAATCCACTCGATTGGCGGTCTGGCGATTATTAAATGAGAATTATAAAAAATAGAACGTTCAATAAACTTTCGAAACCTCTACGGATCTTATCAATTTTACGCGGTCGATGGGATGAACAGAGGTCTCCCTCTCTTCAGGCATTAGCAGATTTAGGTCACCAAGTTGTTTATGTGGACAAAATATTAGATCTTGATGGCTACTATAAATTAGTAAGAAAAATAGACTTTGATATTATTCTTTTCTGGGGTTCGTCTCTGCAGAATTTCTTAAATTCATTTCCCGGAAAATTTTTTCTAGAGGAAATAAACTTACCATACATAAGCATGTGGACTGATAATACAATTAAGCATATGCATTTGCTCAAAGAATTGAATACCCCTTTACATCTTGGAATGTTTGTTCCAGATACTCGGGTTATTGAGCAGTTAAATAGCTTAGGTTGGTACAACGTCTTTTATTTGCCTCCTTGGCACATCGACCCCAGCATTTTTAAACCTCAAAGACCAAACCCTAAAATTAATAGAGAGATAAGTTTTGCTGCGACTTTTAACCCTTATTTGGTAGAGAGAATTAAATGGCGTGCTGGTTGGGACGAGAAAATGAATAATGTGGGCGATAGTATAGTTAAATTAAGTAGGGAGACAAATGGCTATGTTGACGTTTTCGATTTCCTAGATGATGAGTGGGATGTATATAGCAAGGAATTTGGTGGAATTTCGCATGCTATGTACTTTGAACAAAAATCAATTAGTCGTGAACAATTGATAAATCAACTGGGTGATTTAGAAACCGAGATTACGGGGATTGGCTCGGCACAGAGTAATCGATCGAATGTAAAAATGGGCAAGGGTTTAGAATGGTGGAATTTGTCACCGCTTTTCTGCTCGTCTATCATTAACCTCAATTTAACTCCCTGGCCAAGATCATGTCATCACCGAATTTTTCAAATTAGTGCAAGTGGTGCCTTTGTTCTGTCTGATTGGAAAGATGATGCAGTAAAATTATATGAGCCTGATAGAGAGGCTGTTTATTTTAAGCAAATGAGTGAAGTTCCGGACCTAATTAAATATTATTTAGAAGCTAATGAAGAAAGACTTAAAATTGCAAGAGCTGGCAGAAAGCGCTTCTTGAGTGAACACACTGTTAATCATAGAATGTCCGAATTAAGCGAAAAATTATATGAGTTATTGTGAGGGCATATGAAAGTAGCATTATTAAACAAACCCAAAGAGATTTTAATATCAGAGAGAGAAAGACCAGTCCCTGGAGAGAATCAAGTTCTCATTAAGGTAAGATATACTGGTATATGCGGGACTGATGGTAAGATTTTTGATGGTGGCATTCCGTCAAACACCCCGGTCATCATGGGGCATGAAGCTGTGGGCGAAATTATTTCTGGCCATACAAACAACGGAGGCGTTCCAGGAGACTTTGTTATTATTGATCCGGTTTTATACTGTTCAAATTGTTTTTATTGTAACAGAAACGAAACCCATTTATGTGAGAATGGAGCGTTAATGGGGCGAGACGTTGATGGTCTATTTTCAGAGTACGTAGTTGTTCCTGCCAGTAACGTATTTTTACTAGGTGATAAAATTAATTTAAAAATGGCACCCTTGATTCAGGTTATGACGACTGTTTTACATTCGCAAAATAAGGCCAATATTACTTCTGGCGAGGTTGTGGTGGTTTTAGGTTTAGGCGTGACTGGCTTGTTGCAAATTCAAGTCGCGAAGGCTTTAGGTGCTAAAGTAGTAATCGGAGTGTCACGTAATCCTTTTAAACGCGAACTGGCTGAGAATATGGGGGCAGACTTTGTTGTTGACCATGGCATTGAAGCTAAAAAGAAAGCTCTTGATGTAACTGGAGGACGTGGGGCTGATGTGGTTATCGAGTCTGTTGGCTATCTCTCGGTATTAGCCGAAGCTATAGATCTCTCTAGAATTGGTGGGAGAATAATACCTTTTGGTATTTATGCAACAATGGAGGGTAAATTACCTTTTTATGAGTTTTATTTTAAAGAGTTAAATATTATTAACGCACGCGCCGCCCTTCCAAACGAATTTACGGAATGCATTGAAATGGTTGAAGAGAACAAAGTTAACTTAAGCCCTTTTATAACTCACACATATAAAATATCAGAATTATCACAAGCGATCTTGCACCTTGATAATCCAAGTGATAGGCGACTAAAGGTAATCCTCGAGGTATGAGTAATTTTTAGGATGTTGGGTTTATTAATAGGGCGGCTCGGCCGGTTACTTCGCCTTTTTCAACCATAGTATGTATTATTTCAGCATCTTCGAGGTCTCGAATCTCACTAACAATTGGCCAAATCTCCCCTTGTGCCATAAGCTCATATGTTTTTATTATTTCGATCGGGGTAACATAACGACTACCTAGTAAATCAATTTCATTTTTCAACAAGTGCTGAGCATCTACTTCAAATTTTTGTCCAGCACCCCCTAATGTCAGCATTCTTCCACGACGTCCGAGTGAATTTGCAGCCGCCTCTAAGGTTTCTTTTACTGATACGTAGTCAACGCAGACGTCAATACCATTTCCTGCTGAAAGCTCTAGAAGTGCTTCGACCACATTTTCCTTTGATGCATCTATAAATTCATCTGCACCCGCATTGAGAATTGACTCTTTTTTATTTATTTTTGTATCAATTCCAATTACTCTGGCATTTGCCCATTTAGCTAACATAACTTGGTGTATTCCTAAACCACCCCCAGCGCCAAAAACTGCAACGGTCTCCCCTGACTTAATATTACCTCTTCTTAAAACTTTATAAGGTGTAGCGAGAGCATCCATTGCGACACCAACGTGTGCAGGCTGATTTATCCAATCGAGGCTATCAGGAAGTTTAATAAACCATTTGGTTGGTAATTTGATGTACTCTGCGTATCCACCATCGCACTCTCTACCTACGTAGCCTCCCAGGTTTTCACATAATGGTTGGAGGTTTGATAAGCAGTTATTACAAGTACCACAATTCATGTAAAAATATGAAGTGACAATATCTCCTATTTTAAGATTGGTCTCCCCCTCGCCAATCTCTACAACCTGAGCGCAAATTTCATGTCCAATAATACGTGGAAATACCGCTGGTGTTCTGCCAGCTTTAAAATGTTGGATTGTAAGGCCTGAGCCGCAGGCAAAAACCTTAGCGACAGCCTCCCCAGGTCCTGCAACGGGGTCAGGTACTTGTTTCAGGACAAATTCTGTATTTGGACCTTCTAGTACCATTGCTCTCATATTTTACTCCTCAAAAATAAAGTTTGCAGCTTTTAAAAATAATGTTCTATTTACACCATCAGAGTGAAGAAAACATGCAGCATCTCTGACCAATTTAGCTACACCAAATTCCTTCATATAACCGTGCCCTCCATGTATTTCCAGGCACCACGTTGCAATTTTCCATGCAGCTTGAGATGCCATAGTTTTTGGTAAAACACCTAGAGTTTTATCCCACCCTTGTTCTTGATGATCTGCTAAATAACATGCGCGGTGAATATAAGAACGAGAAGCATCTATTAGCATTCTCATTTCAGCAAGTTGCGCCCTAATTCCATCGTGCTCAATAATTGGTTTTCCGCCTTGTACTCTTATTTTTGCCCAGTCTACCGCTTTTGTATAACATGCTTCAGCAACACCCAAAACACTCGCTCCTGCATAAGCATTGCTTTGGGGAAAGAATTTAGCAAGCACATTAAATCCATTGCCAACTTCTCCCACAACATTCTCATCAGGAATAAAGCAATCCTGAAAAATTAATTCGGCGTTGTTTGCTAACCTTTCTCCCATTTTATCATGGACCCTGCCGATAGAAAATCCTTCTCTGTCTCTTTCTAATAAGAAACATGTACTCCCCTCTGCTAATCCAACACCTTTAGTCGTTTGTACAAATAATAAATAAAAACTTGAACGATTGCCATTTGAGATAAAGTGCTTCATTCCATTAACGACCCAACCACCTTCTACTTTTTCAGCTGAAGTTCGAAATGGTGTTGGATGCGGTATAAAATAATTTGAGGCATTATCAGGTTCGGTGATACCAATTCCAAGCATACCCCGTGGATCTTCAGAAAATGCCGGGAGTACTCTGCTTTGTTGTTCTTTATTTAGAGCGGCTTGCATAATTTGCGCTATTTTTAAAGTTTGAGCAAAGATTACTGATACACCTAAATCTCCTTTTCCTAACTCTTCAATAACCATTGAGGTCGTGAGAGAGTCAGTTCCCAATCCACCATACTGCTCAGCAAGCGTCATTTGGCGAATTCCAACTTCATGAGCTCTTTCAACTATTTCCCACGAAAAACTATCTTCAGGGTTAACATTCGCATCTAACTCCGCAGCTCTCGGTGTAACTTCCTCTGCTACAAATCTTTGTACAGTCTCAATAATCGCTCTTTGGTCATCGTTTTGGATAAAAATCTCGTGCATAATAGGTCTCCTTCTTCCTATTGAACAATAGTTCATTAGCTCTCTTCGGTCAATGAAGATCCAGATACGTCATGAAGGTTGAAGAGCTTTAAATTAATACGGAATTAAGATAAAATTAAAAAACTATCTATTTGGGAAAAGAATTAGGTGCCACTCAATTTATTCTCATACTCAAATAATTTATTAATTGAACTCTCTAACGAAGAAAAAAACGAGTCAACAAAAATTTCAACTAAAAGCTCAGGTTGATTTCCAATATCAAATCCATAAACATGTTTTCGTGTCAGCGAATAGAGAAATGTAGCATGGAGAGAATATACTAATTGTTCTTCAAGAATTGAAATGGGTCTCTGTTCTGGAGTAGGGAGATTGAATTCTAATCTTATTTCTTTGGCGATGGGTATAATCAGACCCAATCTAACGAATTCAAGATAGTTAATTCCGATTTTCTCCCCCCGCAGGGCAGACGACAGAGATATTCTTATCACATCAAATCTATCTACAGTTGAGAAATAACTTTTATACAACCACAGTAGTCTCTCTCTTAAAGAAATAGTCCTATTCTTTAGTTTGTCATCCCATTCACTATTCCAACGATTGAGAAACACAACTTGGTAGACCTTGTCAATTAGCGCATCCTTACTTGGAAAATATCGGTAAATTAGGCCTTGGCTTACCCCTAATTGTTTTGCCAAGTTTCGTATCTGGCCCTCAAAACCGCATTCTGCAAAATATTTTATTGCTCCCGAGAGTATCTCTTGCTCTCGTTCTTCTGGAACTAACCGTCTTCTAACTTTTCGATGTCCATTCAAAATATTTTCCTCATATAACATTTTAAATATATAAATATTAAAATTTAAGGTATTTAGTTTGATCTTGTATTAATAAAAAAGGGCCGCGCTAGCGGCCCTATTATATTGATTATAGCACTTTGAAATATTACATATTTTGGGCTGATACCATTGCATATAGCATCGGTATTGATAGCATGGTGTTTGTTCGTGAAGCTAAAGCCGCAGCGCGAGCTGCTTTTGGCTTATCATCCGCCGAGCATTCCACCAAGCCAATTACTTTTTGTTGGTTGGGCCAAATTATGTACCAGACATTAAATGCCATGATAATACCCATCCACATTCCAATACCTATGGTGGCATCTCTTGCACTACCGCTGGTTAACCCGATTGCTAATGCATCTCCGATATAGCCGTTCATCCAAGCTAATAGCAAGCCAAATATTAGTGTCCCTACAGCTGCCCATCTAAAATAAAGTAAGGCAACAGGCATAATGTGTTTTGGTATGGCTGGTTTTAGCTCATCTGGGATTGTTGGCACTGTTGGTGTTTGCACAAAATTAAAATACCATAATAAACCAATCCACATTACACCACAAAGTACATGCAGCCAGCGAACGAAGAATGTCCAATATTCCATTCCATATTCCATAATTTAGATCTCCTTCCTATTCGCTTTATGCAGCAATGGCGTTCGCAAGAACGACCATAACAACGGTTAAAATGAGGCCACAAATAATTGTGCCTTTTAATGAATCTAGTGGATTTCCCATAATCTTACCTCTTTCTCCTGAGATTGATGTTAAAAAATAATTATTTAGCATTCGTATTTTTAACTAAACTACAGTAAAAATACACTCAGTCTATCAGTATACTTGAGTTTATTACTATTTATTTAAAAATTTCGATTTTTTTTACTAATTGAGCGGCTTTTCGGCCAGATATGACTGCACTTTCTATTGTTGCAGGAAGCCCTGTATTTGTCCAATCACCAGCGAGAACTAAATTTTTAAAGTTTGTTTGCGAATCAGGCCGTTTTTTATTCTCTTTCGGACTCTGTTTTATTGTTGCATTATACTCTCGTATCACGCGGTTTATAGGAATTTCCGTAGTATCTTTATCAAAAATTTGGGCTATTTCATCCCAAACAATTTTAGCGATATCATTGTTACTTAGATCAGAAATTGAGTTTGCTGAGCTAATGGTGACTGAGTAAATATCATTTTTTTGAAATATCCAATCAGCATTTCCACCAATTAGACCAATAAAATTTACTGAAGTTGGTAAAAGAGGACGATCATCAATCCTATAATGAATATTTATAATTGTGTTCGATTGCTTGGGCACGTTGATATCTGGTAAGAGAGTGGAGATTTGTTTGGGAGGGATAGCTAGAATAATTAAGTCGTCTTTATCGAGTTTTATTTGTTTTTTGTTTACTGTTATTGACGTTATTGAGCCGTCTTCTGAGGTAATTGCCGTTACTCTTTGTGAATACTCGGCGAATACATTGTTTCTCTCCAGATGTTTTAATGCTGGTTCTACCAAAGATGATGAAAGTCCTTTTAAAGGGATAAGTGGATAGCAAAATTTTTGTCCCTTGAGTAATGTTTCAGAAATCATTATCCAGATTGAGGAAGCGGAACCCTCATACGCATCAGTGTTTAAAACAGCTCGGCTTAATGGTTGCCACAAGCGATCGAAAATAGGTCGCGAGGTATTAACAAGGTCAGCGATAGTTTTATTTGCAGAGAATTTAAAACGTATTATTGGAAGGTAATCCATTAATGCTGTATCAGGGATTCTAGTTTTTCGCCTAAAAATCCACCAAGGTATTCGACTTACGCTTGGCTTAATCTCCCATTTTAGACCACTTTTAATATCGATAAATTTAAAAGAAGCAGGTTTAATAGTTTGAAATGTATGACTGGCACCAATTATTTTCAGATATTCTTTTATTCCCACATTACCGCTCAAAATTAAGTGAGTTCCATTATTAATGGTTCGACTGAGTAACTGATCATTAAACGACCTGCAACGACCCCCAGCATTTTTTGTTGCTTCTAATAACCTTATTTGATTGCCGTTGGGTAGGCAGTTCACAGCGGCAGAAAGTCCCGCTATTCCTAATCCAATTATATATGTTGTGCCCGGCATATATTTTTTCTCATTGATTTTTACATTCATTTCTATTGTTTTAATTTATAAAGTATATATTACATATTTTAATGCCACACACACTTTCATATGCTGGTCAAGAAACTCGCAAGTTTGATCGCGATAGGTTTTTATGCTCATTATTTGCGTCTGCATCATCTCTAGAAGATATACATACAATACTTGCTTTTAACATTGAAATATCAAAATCAAGAGAAATGGTAAGTGAGGGTTTGCTGGGCGAAATGCGGCTCCAGTGGTGGAGGGATATTATTTTGTCTATTTATTCAAAAGACACGTATTTTGATACAGAGCACTATCTTGTCTCAGGGCTACAATCCATAATTCAGAGGCATAAACTAGAGAGCAACCTTTTTCTAGATTTAATTAATGCTAGGTCATGGGATATGGCAGATGATGCGCCAAAAAACGAAGCTGATTTAATTAGTTATTCATACGGGACCACCGCTATTTTAAATAGAATTTTAATCGAAATAATGCGCCAATCCCATGAAAGCTTATCTAAAAATTTGATAAAAATTTCCAATCATGCTGGCATAGCGTGGTCCATTGCTGGCATTATCAGGGCCTCTTCAGTTCTCTCAAAGTATAAACGGATTTACATTCCGATCTCATTGATGGAGAAAAATAATTTTACCACGTATGAGTTCCAGTCTCAAAAAGTTACACCAGGAATAAAAGCAGCTATAGGCCAACTTGTCTTGCTTGCAAAAGATGAGGTAAATCAGGCTCGGCAAGTGTCTATCGATTTTGATAAACGCAACTATCTTCCTGTATTGCTTCAATTAAGTTTGGCTGACATGTATCTCTCAAGAATTAAATATTTTAATTTTGATCCCTTCGAGCCTAAGATTGAAAAGGGTCGTTTAATTCGTCAGTTAATTCTTTATATTAGGGCTCGAACAGGGCTTTTGTAATAAGCGTTAAGACTGCTTTGGATTATAAAAAATAAAAGGTAAAGTTATAATATTACTCCATGTGCCGGGTCTTTGAGCCAGTTGGTCATGGCTTGTTTTGCTCTCGCAGATAACGATAATTTCCTATCTCTCCCTTTAATTTTTTTCCCCGACGAGTGTGGCTCGTTTAAATCCGGAAATAGACCAAAATTAATATTCATCGGTTGATAAGTTAATGTGTTTGCACCACCTGTTATGTGGGTCAGTAAAGAGCCACATGCTGTCTCTCTAGGTGGTGTTGGGTATTTCTGCCCCATAATCTCGAAAGCTGCGAACCTTCCTGCAAAAAGTCCGATACAGGTACTCTCAACATAACCCTCACATCCGGTAATTTGTCCTGCAAATTTAAAGTTAGACTGTGATTTAATACTGAGTGTATCATTAAGTAATTTTGGACTGTTTATAAAAGTATTTCGATGCAAACCACCCAAACGAGCAAATTCAGCTTCTTCCATTCCCGGAATTTTCCTGAAAATTCGTTTTTGTTCGCTATAAGTCAATTTTGTTTGAAATCCAACAATATTGAATAAGGTCCCAATAGAATTATCTTGCCGCAGTTGAACTATAGCCGCCGGTTTTATATTTGGGTTGTTGGGATTAGTTAAACCCACAGGTTTTAATGGACCAAATGCCAACGTTTTATGGCCCCTTTCAGCGAGTACTTCGATTGGCAAGCAACCCTCAAAATATGGTGTATTTTCCTCCCATTCGTGGAATGAAACTTTTTGGCCCTCAATCAGGTCAGAAACAAATTGATCATATTCTAACTGCGACATAGGGCAGTTAATGTAGTCATCTCCATCGCCTTTATCATATCTTGACTGACACCAAGCCTTATCAAAATCTATACTATCTCGGTAGACTATTGGTGCAATAGCATCAAAAAAAGCTAAACTGTCATCTCCAGTAAGCGCTTTGATGGCTTCTGATAAATCGGGTGATGTTAGAGGTCCGGTTGCTATGATAACATGCTGATCACTTAAGTCCGCAAGGTCTTTTATTTCTTGCCTATTTACAGAAATGAGAGGCTCTTGTTCTATAAAACTTTCAACGCTCTCGCTAAATTTAACTCTATCTACTGCTAGTGCAGCTCCAGCTGGTACTTTATTTAAATCGGCACACTTTAAAATAAGTGAATCTAATTGTCTTAATTCGTCGTGTAATAGGCCGACCGCATTATATTCAGAGTCGTCCGAGCGAAAAGAATTTGAGCATACTAATTCGGCCAGTTGATTAGTTATATGCGCGTCAGTGTTGCGTTCAGGTCGCATTTCATACAAGGAAACGGGTAATCCAAGTTTGGCAATTTGCCAAGCTGCTTCAGTGCCAGCTAGACCGCCTCCAATTACGTGGATGGATTTTTTTTTCACTTTTTTATCCTAGTTTTTGAAGGTTGTGCGTTCAGATGTTGAGCCAAGTATTTACCAGTATAGCTCGCCTTAATTTTAATAATGTCTTCAGGCGAACCTGCGGCTACCAAGAACCCACCTCGATCTCCCCCTTCCGGACCAAGGTCAATAACCCAATCCGACGTTTTGATAATGTCGAGGTTATGCTCTATCACAATTATTGTGTTCCCTTGATCAACCAATTTTTGCAGTACTTCTATTAATTTGTTGATATCTTCAAAATGAAGACCAGTGGTGGGTTCATCAAGTATATAAAGTGTTTTCCCGGTTGCTCTGCGTGATAATTCCTTTGCAAGCTTTACGCGTTGAGCTTCTCCTCCAGATAATGTGGTTGCCTGTTGACCAACATGAACGTATCCAAGTCCAACTTGGGAGAGTGTTTGTAACTTATCTCGAATGGGGGGCACAGCTTTGAAGAATTTTAATCCTTCCTCAACAGTCATATCCAATACGTCGGCAATCGATTTGCCGCGAAATTTAATCTCCATTGTCTCTCGATTGTATCGTTTACCTCGGCAAACATCACATTCAACATAAACATCAGGTAAAAAATGCATTTCTATTTTTATAACACCGTCACCTTGACAGGCCTCGCATCGGCCGCCTTTTACATTAAATGAAAATCTACCTGGTTTATATCCACGAGCTTTTGATTCTGGGAGTCCTGCAAACCAATCTCGAATATGTGTAAAAGCGCCTGTATAAGTTGCCGGATTAGATCTCGGTGTTCTGCCTATAGGTGATTGGTTTATATCAATAACTTTATCTAAATACTCACTTCCAGTGAGTTTATCATGTTTTCCAGGAAGAACCCGAGTACCATTTAAACGTCGGGCTAGTGCTTTGTACAAGGTCTCCATTACCAGGGATGATTTCCCCCCTCCTGATACTCCAGTAACGCAGGTAAAAGTTCCAAGTAGAAATTCTGCCGTTATGTTTTTGAGGTTATTTTCAGAAGCGCCTGACAACACAACTTTCTTTCCTTTATGGCCAGTACGTCGGGTTTCTGGTATTTTTATTTGTCGTTTCCCCGTTAAGTACTGGCCTGTTAAGCTCTCGGAAGTTTTTAAGATTTTCGCGAGATTACCTGCTGCAATTACCTTCCCTCCATGAATTCCGGCCCGCGGACCTATATCAAGAATATAATCTGCGGCTCGCATTGCGTCTTCATCATGTTCTACCACGATAACTGTATTACCAAGATCACGCAGCCGTTTAAGCGTTGTTAAAAGTCGGTTATTATCTCGTTGGTGCAGCCCTATTGATGGTTCGTCTAAAACGTAAAGAACTCCAGTCAAGCCTGATCCAATCTGCGATGCTAATCGGATTCTTTGGCTCTCTCCTCCTGATAGGGTCCTTGAAGATCGTGCTAAAGATAAGTAGTCAAGACCTACGTTATTAAGAAAACCGATACGCTCACTTATTTCTTTTAAAATTCTTCGCGCGATTTCATTTTGTTTTTTTGATAACTTTTCAGCAAGTTCTGAAAACCAAACATCTAGCTCACCAATTGATAGCTGGGTAATTTCACTAATATTTTTCTCATTAATTTTTACTGCCAAGGCTTCTGGTTTTAGTCTGAAACCGCCGCATGCATTGCATTTTGTAATTGTTTGAAATTTTGATAATTCCTCTCTAATCCAAGATGAGTCGGTTTCTCTCCATCGGCGTTCCATATTAGGGATCACGCCTTCAAATGGTTTATCTAACTCGTATGACTTTTTACCATCATCATAAACTAACTTTATATTCTCTTGGCCTGAACCAAATAAAATAAGTTGTTGTGCAGTCTTTTTAAGTTTTTTCCATTCTATTAATGGGTCCACGTTTAAATGTTTGGCAATGCTCTCGAGTGTCTGAGTATAGTAGTGCGAGCTTGAATTAGCCCAAGATGCTATTGCGTCCTTGGATAGTTTGAGGCTTTCATCTGGTACAACCAGCGCTGGATCAAAATACATTTGGGTTCCAAGGCCATCACATGAGGGACATGCGCCGAAAGGATTATTGAATGAGAAAAGCCGTGGTTCAATTTCTTCTATACTAAAACCAGAGACGGGACATGCAAATTTAGCAGAAAATGGAATGCGCTCGCCAGTCTCGGAATCCTCAATAAAAGCTAGACCTTCTGTTAAACTAAGTGATGTCTCAAAACTATCAGCAAGTCTTTGGGAAATTCCATCACGAACAACTATTCTGTCAACTACCACTTCTATTTCGTGTTTTATGTTCTTTTCTAATTCGGGAACATCTTCAATCTCGTAATGAGTGCCGTCAACTTTTACTCGTTGAAAACCTTTTTGGGCTAACTCTTTTAATTCTTTTCTATATTCTCCTTTTCGCCCACGAACTATCGGTGCCAGCAGGTAAAGTTTTGAACCTTCTTTCATGCTTATGACACGATCAACCATCTGAGAAACACTCTGCGCTTCAATCGGAAGTCCAGTTGCTGGTGAATAGGGAATCCCAATCCGCGCAAACATTAATCGCATGTAATCATATATTTCTGTTACGGTACCAACGGTCGATCGCGGATTTCGGCTCGTTGTTTTTTGCTCGATAGATATCGCTGGCGATAAACCTTCAATCGAATCAATATCGGGTTTTTGCATCAGCTCAAGAAATTGTCTCGCATAAGCTGAGAGACTCTCAACATATCTGCGTTGTCCTTCTGCGTAGATTGTGTCAAAGGCCAGGGAGGATTTTCCTGAACCAGATAAGCCTGTGATTACTGTCAGAGAGTCTCTTGGAATCTCGGCATCTATATTTTTTAAATTATGTTCCCGCGCACCGCGAATAATTATGTTTTTCATGGTTGTTATATGGACTGGTATTTAAGAAAAAGCGAGTCACTATAATTTTTTTTCATTGATTGTGAGTTGTGATCAAGAGGATGGCCATTTCGAAACTCACTCGGAGCTGTTATTGAGATTAATTAACACTATAAATTGACTTTTTCTTTTTAAACAAGTTCCTAATTTTTTAGTATGGAATTTTATCTCTTGGCTTTCAGCGAGGTTGCCGTCAATGAAAATATAGCCATAAAAATAGCTAAAATAGCCGCTAAAATGTAAAGCCCCTCAAACGATCCAAAAGTTAAGTATAGGCCAGCGAAAATGGGGGATAATGTTTGAGATAATCTTAATCCAAAATTACTGGCTGAAGCAAACGTTGACCTTAAGTTTGTGGGTGCGTGTTCAAGCAGCAAATATTGAAGAGATGGCCGCAGCAGTCCAAAAGCACCTCCGTAACACATTGTTGTTGAAATTATAACCCATTGATTATTCGAGTATGGGATTATTAACATTCCAACCGCGAGTGTTAAAAATGAAACAAAGATTATAATCCGGTATGAAAAATATTTGGTAATTATGGATAGCCTCGTAGCCGTGATAACGCCCATAACTGCCCTGGACCCAACAATGATTCCTATGATTGTTTCAGGTGTATCGAAGGTATCTTTCAAAAAAATAGGAAGATACGTTATTAACGCACCAAACCCAATAAAGATAAACGCACCGGTCATAAAAACAATCTCGATGACTATTTTGTCGTTTAGGTGTTGCCATGCATATGTTATAAAGTTTTTGGTATTTGCTGATTTGGCAATTTTTTCTTGTGATTCTTTCTCCATAAAAATTAGTAAATACATTCCTAGTGGCAGAACCATTAGTGATATAAGAAAAGGATAAAACCAGGCTATAGAAGCTAGAACCCCCCCTATTATGGGAAGTATTCCACTTCCTATGTTTTGGGTTGCACCAATATAGCCCA
>Ga0209425_10002080_pt1 | contig 22750 bp, 21 predicted proteins | sample COG_05_FD_184749 | JGI IMG/M metagenome (GOLD analysis project Ga0209425, IMG submission 184749) | Pelagic Microbial community sample from North Sea - COGITO 998_met_05 (SPAdes) (version 2) | ecosystem: Environmental > Aquatic > Marine > Neritic zone/Coastal water | place: Helgoland, sampling...
ATCACTATACCAAAAAAAAATTGATAAATTAATAAAACTTGAAAAAGATGGTAAATTTTTTTTAGATCTCAAATACTTTAATCATTACATGTTTCATAGACCAGGATATGTAAATAAAAATTTAGAAGATCTTTTAGGTTTAAAAAAAAATAAACTTAATCAAGATTTAAAAAAAGAGTATTTTGATATAGCATTTGCAGCACAAAAAACATTTGAAAAAATATATTTAAATCTAATAAAAAATATTTACAAAAAAAACAAATCAAAAAATTTAGTTTTAGCTGGAGGTGCAGCATTAAATTGTGTGGCTAATGGAAAAGTATTGAGTAATAGCAATTTTAAGAATATTTTTGTTCCACCTTTTCCAGATGATAGTGGTGCAGGATTGGGGGCGGCATTATTTGTTAATTCACTTATATCAAAAAAAAATAGTCAAATTCAATTTAAGCATAATTATTTAGGCCCATCATTTACTAATAATGAAATTTTGAAAGTTATGAAAAAATTTAAATTAAAACATGAATTAATTAAGAATATTTTTGACTCAGCATCTGAATCTATCGTTAAAGGAAAAATCATAGGATGGTTTCAGGGATCTTTAGAATTTGGTGATAGAGCTCTAGGGAATAGGTCAATCTTAGCTGATCCAAGAAATAAACTTATGAAAGATAAGATAAATAGATTTATTAAATATAGAGAAAACTTTAGACCATTTGCGCCAGCCATTTTAGAAGAAAAAGCAAAAGAATATTTTGAAAACTATCAAGAAAGTTTTTTTATGGAAAAAACATTACACATTAAATCTATAAAAAAAAGACTAATTCCATCAGTCACCCATGTGGATGGGTCAGGTAGACTGCAAACCGTAAGTAAAAATAGCAATCCTTCGTTTTATAATTTAATTAAAAGTTTTTATGAAAAAACAGGAATACCAGTGCTGTTAAATACAAGTTTTAATGTGCAAGGTGAACCAATCGTATGTTCAGTTGAAGACGCAATCAAAAACTTTTATTTGTCAGGACTTGATGAGCTTTATATAGGAAATTATAAAATTAAAAAATAATATATGAAAAATTATATTATAAAAAAAATTAACTCTAAAAAATTATGCGTCTCTGTGATTGGTTTAGGATATGTTGGATTACCGTTATCACTTTTAATATCAAAAAAGAATAGAGTTATAGGAATAGATATAGAAAAAAAAAAAATTAATTATTTAAATTCAAATAAAAGCTACATTGATAGAATTGAAAATAAAAAAGTTCAGAACTTTAACAAAAAAAATATTTTTTCTACTGATTTTTCTAAAATATTTGACTCTGATTTTATTATAATATGTGTTCCCACACCTTTAAAAAAAAATCAGAGTCCTGACTTAAGTTTTATTAAAAATGCTGTATTAAAAATTAAACCCTACCTTAAAAAAGGTCAAACAATTATTCTTGAAAGCACAAGTTACCCAGGAACTACTTATGATCATATTGTGCAAATATTAAATAGAGATTTTATAGTTGGAAAAGAAATTTTTGTTGGTTTTTCTTCTGAAAGAATAGATCCAGGAAGAAATGATAATAAAATTCAAACAATACCAAAAGTTGTAAGTGGTTATTCTAAGTCTTGTCTTGAAATTATAAGTAAATTTTATCAAAGGTATTTTATTAAAGTATTTAAGGCAGATTCATTGCTTATTGCTGAGTTCTCTAAACTTTTAGAAAATGTTTATAGATCTGTAAATATTTCTTTTGTTAATGAAATGAAAATAATAGCAGATAAAATGGGTATTGATGTTTTTAAGATTATAGAAGCTGCAAATACCAAGCCATATGGTTTTATAAGGTTTTGGCCAGGCCCAGGAATTGGAGGTCATTGTATACCTGTTGATCCATTATTTTTAAATTTTGCAGCAAAAAAATTTGGATTTGAAAGCAAATTTGTAAAATTATCTGTAGATATAAATTTTAAGACCATAAAGTTTGTTGAAGAAAAAATAACATCTTTTTTGAAAAAAAATGATATTAAATTTCATTTAGCTAAAATTTTGTTATTAGGTTTAGCGTATAAAAAAAATATAGATGATTACAGAGAATCAGCCTCTACAAAATTATTTGACCATTTGAGCAAGAAAAAAATAAAAAAAATAAAATTTTATGATCCATATTTTAAGAAAAATAATGTTCCAAAAAAAATAAACTTACTAAATAAGCTAACATCAAAAAAATTATTAGAATTTGACCTTGTAGTTCTGGTGACAGATCATGACAGTTTTGATTATAAGTTTATAAACAAACATGCAAAAAAAATCATAGATTGCAGAGGAAGATTCTCTCTATCTGATAAAGTTATTAGAGGGTAATTTGCTTTGTATTATTCAGGCTAGATCAAATTCCAAAAGATTTAAGAATAAAGTTCTTCATCTAATATATGGTATTCCAATAATACAACATATCGTAAATAGAATTAAACAATCAAAAAAGATGACAAAGTTAATTGTTTCATCATCATCTAAAAAAAGTGATGATAATTTAATTTCTTACCTAAAAAAAAATAGAATAAAATTTTTTAGAGGTGATTTAGAAAATGTAGCAATGAGACTTTATGAGACTGCAAAAGCAAATAAAGCAAAATCTTTTGTTAGAATAAGTGGAGATAGTCCTTTAATAGATCCAAAATTATTAGATAAAGCCATTAAAATTTCGCTAAAAGAAAAAAAATACGATATTGTAACAAATGTATTTCCCAGAACATTTCCTAAAGGGCAATCTGTAGAAGTTATAAAAACATCAATAATAAAGAAATATTCTAAAAACTTTTCAAAACTTGATAAAGAACATGTTACTAAGTATTTTTATGATAATTCAAATAAATTTCTAATAAAAAACTTTACATTTAATGGTAAAAATAAAATAATTAAACTATCAGTTGATACAAAAAAAGATTTAAAAGATATATTAAAAAAGTTTAATAAAAAAAAATTTAAAAACTATTCAATCTAAATATGAAAATTGTAGCTGCAGTAATAGGCATGGGGGTAGGTGAAAAACATTTGGAGGCCATAGATGGGTTTAAGGGGTCAAACGTAAAAATAATATGTGAAAAAAATAAAAATAAAATTCAAATCCTAAAAAAAAAATATCCAAAAAAATTAGTCACTTCTAAAGAAGATGATATCTTTCTTGATAAGCAGATAAATTTAGTGTCTTTGGCTAGCTATGATGATTATCACTATAGTCAAATTCTAAAATGTTTTAAATATAATAAAAATGTTATTGTAGAAAAGCCTATGTGCTTAAATTCTAATCAATTAAAAAATATATATAGATTAATAAAAACAAAAAAAATTAAAATGACATCAAATTTAGTTTTAAGAGTAAATTCATTATTTAAAGATTTTAAAAAAAAGATTGATAACAGTAAAATATTTTATATTGAAGGTGATTATATATGGGGAAGAAAAAAAAAATTGTATGGCTGGCGATCTAAAATTAAACAATATTCATTAACTTTAGGTGCAGGAATTCACATTATAGATCTCGTAAATTGGTTAACAGGCTTAAAGCCTAAAACGGTTTATGCTGTAGGAAGTAAAAAAGCTACAAGAGGAACCTCCTTTAAAAAGAATAGCATGATAGCAATGATATTTGAGTATCAAAAAAATATTATCGTTAAAATAACTGCAAATGGAGCAGCTACTTTTAATCATTTTCATGAAATTAAAGTATTTTCTGATAATCAAACACTAGTAAACTCACGATTAGGCTCATACATGATAAAAAAAGATAAGCTTTATAAAATACATTCAGCCTATCCTGATAAGCAGAATAGAAAAAAACTAATTCATAACTTTATTGAAACCTTAACTAAAAAAAATATAAAACCAATTATATCTATAAAAGAACAAATTGATTTAATGACAATCTGTTTTGCTGTAGATAAATCTGTGGCATTAAACAAAAAAATAAAAATTAATTACCTTTAATTCTATGAAAGAGATAAAATTTTCAATTCCAAATATTTCTAAAAAAGACATTAACTTAGTTGGCAAAATTATTAAAAGTGGATGGTTAACACATGGAAAATATACAGCCCTTTTTGAAGAAGAAGTAAAAAAATTTACAAAGGCAAAGTTTGCAATCTCAGTTTCAAGTTGTACAGCGGGATTGCATATATCCTGTTTGGCATCTGGCTTTAAAAAAGATGATGAGATAATTGTACCAGCACAAACACATACAGCTACTGCTCACGCAGTAGAATATACAGGTGCAACTGCAATTTTTGCTGATGTAGACTATCCATCAGGAAATATGAGTCTAGAAGAAATAAAAAAAAAAGTAACAAAAAAAACTAAAGGTATAATTTTAGTTCATATGGCTGGTTATCCTTGTGAAATGGACAAAATTATAAGATTTTGTAAGAAAAGAAAAATTATAGTTTTAGAGGATTGTGCACATGCTTTAGGAACATATTTTAAAGGTGTTCATGCTGGTAACTTTGGAATTTCAGGAAGCTTTTCTTTTTATCCGACTAAACAAATTACCACTGGTGAAGGTGGTATAGTTATTACAAATAATGAAAATTTTTATAAAAAAATAAAAAAATTGAAGGCATTTGGAATAGACAAGGATATAAAAGATAGAAAAAAACAAGGTGATTATGATGTAAAATCACTTGGATTTAACTATAGAATGACTGATTTTCAAGCTGCCCTTGGATACAGTCAGATTATTAATTATCATAAAAACTTAAAATTAAGACACTTAATAGCTAAGAGGTATATAAAAAACTTTTCTAAAGTAGATAAAATCACATATATGCCCCATTCTAACGATAGTTCTTTTTTTGTGTTCCAGATTTTTTGTAAAAATAGAGATTTGATACTAAAAAATTTAAAAAAAAATAAAATTGGAGTAAGCGTACATTATACTAATCCACTACCAAAAATGTCATATTATAAAAAAAAATATAAGTTAAATATAAAAAATTTTAAAAATGCTGACAAATATGGGAAATTTAATATCTCACTACCAGTTTATCCTAAACTTAAAAAACAAGAAGTGGATAAAATCTGTAAAGCGATTATTAAATTAGTTTAATATGAATAATAAAAAAATTCTTCTAGTTGGTGGGTGTGGTTTTATAGGACATAATTTAGCAATCCATTTAAAAAAAATGGGGGCAAATCCAACAATTGTTGATAGTTTGGCAGTCAATAATATTCTTTCGTTTGCAGATAATGATATAAAAAATAAAAAATTATATTCTTCAATACTTAATAACCGTATTGAATTATTGAATGGCAATGAAATAAAATTAATAATACAAGATGCAAGAGACTATCATGCTGTATCAAAAATATATCAAGATATTAATCCTGATATAATAATTCATTTAGCTGCTGTTTCTCATGCAAACAAATCGAACAAAGACCCGCATAGCACATTTGATCACAGCTTTAGAACATTGGAAAATACACTTGATTATGCAAAAAAGAATAAAACTCATACAATTTATATGTCTTCAAGTATGGTTTATGGAAACTTTGATTCGGAAGACGTCAAAGAAGAGAGAATATGTAAACCAATTGGGATTTATGGCACACTAAAATATTCTGGTGAACTTTTAGTTAAAGCTTATAGTGATGTGTTTGACTTACCATATACAATCATAAGACCGTCAGCACTTTATGGAGAGAGATGTGTAAGTAGAAGAGTGGGTCAAATATTTATTGAGAATGCAATACAAGACTTTGATATTACAATTAATGGAAACGGAGAAGAAAAATTAGATTTTACTTACATTGAAGATTTAATTAATGGCATTGGTTTGTGCTGTAGTAATAAAAATGCAATTAATCAGACATTCAATTTAACATACGGCAAGTCAAAAAAAATTAATAAACTTATAGAAATATTAAAAATTGAATTTCCAAATATTAAAATTTTTTATAAAGAAAAAGAAAAATTTATGCCCGAAAGAGGAACATTAGATATTTCAAAAGCAAAAAAATTGATTGGATATAACCCAATAAATCCAATTGAAACAGGATATATTAAATATATTTCATGGTATAAAAAATTTTGGGATCATTTAAAAAGAGATTAATTCCAATCTCATGAAAAATAAAAAATTTGATTTTAAAAATAAAGTTTTGATAATTGCGGAAATAGGCAATAATCACGAAGGATCTTTTAAACTAGCAAAAAGATTAATTGAAAAAGCTGCAAAAGCAGGCGTTGACGCAGTTAAATTTCAAACTTTTAAAACAGAAAAATATGTAAATGATAAGGACCTGTCAAGATATGAACGATTAAAGAAATTTGAATTATCGAAAGAAGATTTTTATAAACTTTCTAAATTTGCTAAAAGTAAAAAATTAATTTTTATATCAACACCATTTGACATTCAAAGTGCAATTGATCTTAATAAATGTGTTGATTATTTTAAAATTTCATCAGGAGATAATAACTATTTTCAGTTAATTGAAAAAATTATAAGTTTTAAAAAGCCGATTATTATATCTACAGGATTACTTGATAATTCAGGAATTGTAGATCTACTTAAAATAATAAAAAAAAGAAACTTTCCAATGAAAAAAGTATTTTTTTTACATTGTGTATCTGACTATCCAGTTGTAGATAAAGAGGCTAATTTGATCTCAATTAAATATTTAAGTGATAAATTTAAAGTGAATATCGGGTATTCTGACCATACGCTTGGAATTGAGGCATCTATTATGGCGGTAGCATATGGAGCAAAAATTATAGAAAAACATTTTACAATAGATAAAAATTTCTCAAAGTTTAGAGATCACAAATTATCTGCAGATCCCAAGGAAATGTTAAGATTAGTAGAATCAGTTAGGAGATCTTCAATAATGGGTGGTGTATATACAAAGAAAATTTCAAAAAATGAAAAAAAAAACTTAAAGTCAATGAGACGCTCATTATATGCAACAGTTAAAATAAATAAGGGTGAAAAAATAACAATAGATAAAATTAAGTTTGTAAGACCGTTTAATTCTCTTTCTTCAATCAAAATAGATGATGTTTTAAATAAAAAAGCAAAATCCATCATAAAAAAAAGTCAGCCTATTTATATAAAAAGTATTTAAATTGAAAATTATAATTTTAACAACTAGTACGGATCACCATTTATTTTTTGTCAATAAATTATTAGAAAAATTTGAAGACATAAAGGTTATTTTAGAAAATAAAAAAAATTATTTTTTATATAAAATTTCTCATAATTATCAAAAAAAAAGAAAAAAATTTGAAAAATATTTTTTTTTTAAAAATAAAAAAACAAGATTTAAAAATGAAAAAAATTTTTATGATATAAATAGTAAAAATTGTATTAATTATGTTAAAAAAATAAAACCAGATCTTATTATAAGTTTTGGAGTAGGGCTCATAAAGCCAATTTTTTTAAAGCAATTTAAAGACTCTAAAATAGTTAATTTACATGGTGGAAATTTAAATTATTACCGAGGCCTAGATTCTCATCTATGGTCAATTTATCATAGGGACTTTGACAATCTATTAACAACATTACACTTCGTAAAAAAAAAACTTGATACAGGCAATGTAATACTAACAAAAAAAATTAACATTCATAAAAATCTATCATTTGAAACTATAAGAGCTTTCAATACTATTAATTGTATAGACCTAGTGACAAAATACATAAAATCTATTAAAAATAATAAAACAATTCCTGTGAAAAAGAATAAAGAATTTGGAAGATATTATTCGGCAATACCAAGCGTATTAATTGATAGATGTATAAAAAATTATAACGACTATATTCATAAGACGATTAGCAATTGATAAACAGTAATTTAAAATATTCAAAAAAAGATTTTTATAAGATATTTTTGTTTCATGGTGTTATTAAAAAAAATAAATATATTGTTCGTAATTACACAAATAAACATATTCTTGAAAAAAACTTCATTAATAAAATTAAGTTTTTTAAAAAAAATTATAACATTTTATCCTTAGAGGAGATTTTTTTTAATATTAAAAACAAGATATCTTTACCATCTAATACTTGTGCTATTACTTTTGATGATGGTTTTGAAAACAATTATTCAGTAGCCGTACCTATTTTAGAAAAATTCAAAATACCTACCACATTTTATTTTTCAACAGATTTTATAAATAATAATTCAATGAGTTGGATTGACAAAATTGAATATGCTTTTGAAAAAACAAAAAAAAGTACAATTATCTTACCATGGAATTTAAAAATCTTAGATATTAATAGTAAAAAAAAAAAATTATTGATTTTAGATGAGATAAGAAAAGTTCTTAAGCAGCAAAATAAAAATTTAATAATTGAAAAATTTATTAGTAACATATTTTTACAACTAAGGGTCAAAAAAATTAATTCATTAAATAATGAAATAGATAAAAAAATAAGTTGGTCAAAAGTAAAAAAATTAATTAGCTCCAACCTTTTTACAATTGGAGGACATAGTCACAGACATATTTCTTTGACTTCGGTACCGTTATTAGAAGCTAAAATTGAAATTGATACGAGTATAAAATTATTTAAAAGAAATATTGGAATTAATTTAGAACATTATTCCTATCCAGAAGGTCAAAAAAAAGACTTCAATATAGAAATAAAAAAATATCTAAAAAAAAAAGGTATAAAAATTTGTCCAACAGCCATATCAGGGTTTAATAATATTAAATCTGATTTATTTAATTTAAAAAGAATATCAATAGATGTTTAAAAGTATCAAAAATTGTCCACTTTGTGGATCTGTAAAAAAATCTAAAGTAATTAAAAATAATAGAAATATCTATTCATATTTTCTCTCAAAAATTTTGAAGTTGAAAGAAAATTTTATTTTAAGAAATATGCAAAATTACAAATGTCAAAAATGTAAACTTATTTATAAAAAAAAATGGCTTTATTCAAAATCTATTAAAAAGATTTACAAAGATTATCAACCAACTCATCCTGGTGGGCTAAATTCACTAAAGAAGAATTTCGGAAAAAAAAAATTTATTGAATTAATTAAAAGATTAAATCAACTTCATGATAAAAAAAAATATGAACTCTCTGATCGAATAAAAAGAGAGATAATAAAGATTTTAAACTCAACAAATAATAATAAAAATAATTTTTTAAGATTAAAAAAAAAATTTATTCAAAAATTAGTTAATAATGACCTAGAATATATCAAACTTAATTATTTAATTTTATCAAATTTAATAGATAAGCCAAAAATATATTCACAGTTTGCTGGTTTTAGAAGCCCTGAAATTTCAAATTATTTTAACAAAAATCTAAACTTAAAAAATATAAACTCATATGCTGAAGTTGGTTGTCCTCTTTGGGGTAATTATAATTATTTTAATAAACATTGGATTAAGCAATATTTTATAAATATAAATGAAAAAAATTTTTGGAAAGCTGATAAAAAAATTAGTGAAAACTGTTTAAAATATTTATCAAAAAGTGTTAACGTATTATCTAGGACTAACTTTAAAAAAATTGATTTTGTTGGTATTTACAATTTTTTAGATCATTTAGAAGATCCATTAAAATTTTTTAATAAAGAATTCAAAAATGTAAAATTTTATGGAATAATATGTGAGGACATTAGTCTAAGTAAAAAAATTGATTGCCAACATTTTTCGTCATGGTCACGTAGCTCCATAATGTTTCTTTCAAAAAAAATTGGTTTTACTATTTGTCATAAACCAATTAGATTAGATAATTCAAATTATAAACTTTATATTCTAAAAAAAAGTAATAAAAAAATTTTAAATTAAAAATTTAAACACTTATGAAAATTGTATGGATAATTGATAATAAGTTTAGAGAATTATATGGTTTATATGATTTAAAAAAAAAACTATCAGAACATAATATAAAACTTTATCTATTTCATATACCAATTTGGAAAACAGCAATAGATCTAATTAACCCTCATGTGGTAGTTGTTCCAAATTTATTTAAAACTTCATGTGAGACAATTGTAAAATATGCAAAAAAAAAAAAAATTAATATTTTTATGCACTCGTCTGAAGGAATGTATTATTCAGATACAATCCAAAAATTAAAATATCCACACCATCTTATTAAAAAAATTAATAAGGTATTAGTTTGGGGAAAAAATGATGCAAAATACCTAATTAAGAAGGGCTTTAAAAATAAAATTGTTGAGTGTGGATCATTAAAATTTGATAAAAGAAATTACGCTATAAAGGGTTTGCAAAGTAAAAAAGTTAATGTAATTGGTATTCCAACCCATTCTAGAATAATCTCTGGATTTGGTAAATCAAAGTCAATGATTCCATTTTTAATTCGTCGATGTACTTTAGATAAAGATTTTGAAAAATTAGGTTTATACAAATTTGAGTATGAATATATTCGATTGTTAACTGAGATTATTGAAAAAATTGACAAAAATAAACAAGTGGTTTTCAAGATAAGTCCATTTGAAGATCCAGAAATATATAAAAAAACTTTTCCTAAACAAAATATTTTTGAAGGAAGTGACGTTAGAGATTTTTTAAAAAATGTGGATTTGATTTTAAATGTTTATAGCTCAATTTCAGTAGATGCCTTAAAATATAAAGTCCCAGTTATAAGTATCAATAAATTTATTAATTGGGATGCAGCTGTAATTAAAAATAAAAATTATGGTCCTAATGCGAAACATGGTTCGGTAAGTTTAGGAATACAACCTAAAAATATTACTGAATTCCATAACTTACTTAAAAAAAATAAAGAATATTTAATTAATTTATCTGAAAAGAAAAATTTTTTTAAGAAAGCAAATGAATTAGCTGAGACGCACGATAGTCTTAAATTAATGACTGAATTGTTTATTAAATATAAGTCTAATGTGAGTTACAAACCTTATAATTATTTCATGTATTTAAAATATTTGTTTGTAGAAATTAGACAATCTTTGTTTAGACGACCAAGAACTGCTAATTTTAAAAGATGGAGCATAAGCGATCAAAAACTCCTCAAAGAGTATAGATTAAGATAAGCATTTATAGCTTTTAATCACACAAGGAACCAAATTGATCATAAAATTAATTAAAACTTCACTTAAAATAATAAATGTAATTATCAATTTTTATTACTTTCGTTTGATAAATGAATAATTTTTTTTGTGTAGTTTATATTAAAAAATTGATTATGTTATTTATTTGTTATTTTATTATAAATAAGAAATATTCTATTAAGTATAAATATTAAATTACTCATGTTTGAAGCAATAATTCCATTAAGATCAAAGTCAAGAGGGCTAATAAATAAAAATATTCTTCCTTTTAAAAATAATGTTAACTTAGTTAACCACACACTTAATAAACTTATCAAAATAAAAAAAATAAAAAAAATTTATATTTTAACAGACTCAGTTATATATAAAAAAAAAATTATTCAACATAAAAAAATCGATGTAAATTATTTAAGAAAAAAAAAATATTCAACTAGCAACTCCAAAATTGATGATTTAATAAAAGACTTTTTAAAAAACTATAATAATAATCAAAATAATAAAAAATTTTTATTATTCCAAGTAACATCTCCCAATTTAGGTAAAAAAGAAATTATAAAAACTATCAATTTTATAATTAAAAAAAAGATATCATCTTTAATGCATGTAACTAATATTTTAGAAAACCCATACGAAGTAATAGAAACTAATAAAAAAAAGTGGAAATTCTTGATGAAAAAAAGATTAGTCAATAGACAGAATTATCCAAAAAAGTTTATGTTTATTACTGGATCATTATATTTTTTTACAAGAGATTTCTTTTTAAAATACCAAGAATTAATTAATTCAAGAACATACCCGTACAAAGTGGATAGAATAAATTTTGTTGATATTGATGATTCATTTACCTTCCAGCTTTCTAAGCAAGTATCAACTTTAAAAATTAGAGACTAGATAAATTTTATTAAATTTTCTGAAATTTTTTTATAAACTTCAACTTTTTTCCTTAATAATATTGGTATAGCTATATATTTCTCAAGAATTTTTTTTGAGACTAAGGTGTTTTTTATCTGATCTTTAGTAACTGCATGTTTCCAGAAAAATGCAAAATGCCATTTTATAGCATCTGGTAAATTCTTTGTTCCAACTCCAGTTGAGTTTAAATATTTCACTATTTTTGAACGTTTTTTTTTATCATCAATCTTAAAAATTAAAGTATCGTAATTCGGAATTGAGCCTTTATAGATTCCTCTAAGTTTCACTTTATTTTTAAGTTTATTTTCAATCACTGAAAATCTTTTTTTACTTTCTCTTAAAATATAATTTAATTTTGGTAATTGAGCTAGTCCAACTGCCGCCTGAAGTTCTGTCATTCTATAGTTAAACCCTGGCATATCAGCATCATCGACACCCCTAGGAAGGTTTCTCATCAATTTATGCCCATGATCATGATATCTTTTAAAATACAAATATTTCTTTTTATTGTTAGTTAATAAGCAACCTCCTTCTCCTGTTGTAATTGTTTTTCCAAAATCAAAGCTAAAAATACCAATATCAGATTGCGTTCCTAGTTTTTTCCCTTTGTATGTAGCCCCCATGGCTTCACAATTATCTTCTACTAAAGGTATCTTTCTTTTTCTACAAACTTTTTGAATTTTGTCTAATTCTGCTGAGTAACCGAGCATATGAACTAATATTACCGCTTTAGTTTTTTTGGTAATTAACTTTGATAATTCATTTGCCGACATATTAAGATCATTATTAATGCCAGTAATTATTGGTTTTGCACCACAATCCAGAATAGCCTCAATAGTTGCAATAAAATTAAAACTTTGTGTAATTACCTCATCCCCATGCTTTACACCCAAAGATTTTAATGCAATTTTAATTGCAGCTGTTCCCGAACTTACACATTGTACATATTTAGATCCAAAAGCCTCTGAAATCTTTTTTTCAAATTTTCTAACTCTAAAAATATTCTTCCTTCTTTTGTCAAAACCATGAGCAAAAAGTACTCCGTCACTTTCTGTAAATATTTTTTTGACTTCTTTAAGCTCTTTATAGTTTATTAATTCATTACCTGGCATATTTTATCAATTCATACTTTTTCTCAAATCAATTTGATTTATTAGAGAGTCTTGATATTTTTTAAACTTTTTTTTATCAATTTTTGAATTTTTTTTCATAATCTGTATTGTAAAACCTCTTCTTGATAGCTTAGATTCATTTTTTTTACTTCCATGAATAATTTGAGAATGATGAAGTAAACAGTCTCCTGGATTCAGATTAAAGGTTTTTTTTTTATATATTTTTTTCAACTGATCTATTCTTTTAATTTTTTGAGAGCTACCAGGTGCATAAGACGCAGTATGAGAATATAGTTTTTTATGTGAACCAAGTAGATATTCAATAGCTCCATTGTTCTTGGTGGCATTATCAATAGCTATCCAAATTGTGAATGCATTAGGATCTTTTAAATTCCAATAATAATTATCTTGATGCATAGGACTAGCTAATCCAATTTTTTTGGGTTTAGCGAAATATTCGTAGTGTTTAACCTCTGGTTTTGCTCTTAAGAAAAAGCGACTTAGATTCATAATTTTTTTTTGATTAGCAAAGTTTTTAAAAAACTTATCATGAAAAAGATGAATAGAATTAACCTCATTATTAATATAATTAACCTCTTTCTCCTTGAGTTTTGATCGTTCTTTCTTAATATATAGTTTTATTTTTTTCTTTAATAACGATATTTCTTTGCCTAAAAAAACATTGTTTATCTTTATAACTCCATTAATTTTGTAGCTTTTAAAATCTTTTGTGTTTAAATCCATAAAAATGCTTGATATAATATTATAAGTTTTTAATGGAAAAAAAAAATAATTCAATAAATTTTGTAGCTGAAGTTGGTTGTAACCATCAGGGTGAGCTTAAACTAGCATTTAAAATGATAGACACTCTTATAAATTTTTGTGATGTAAAATTTGTGAAGTTTCAAAAAAGAAATCCAATTGAGTTATTAGGCAAGGATAGATATGATATGCCACATCCTGTACCAGCTAATTCTTTTGGAAAAACTTATGGTTTACACAGGGAAAAACTAGAGTTTAGTATAAAAGAACATAAAAAAATTCAAACTTACTGTAAAAAAAAAAAAATTGAGTATATGTGTTCAGCTTGGGACATAACTTCTTTAAAAGAATTAATTGGTCTTAAAGTTAAACATATAAAGATACCCTCCGCATGTAACAATAATTATGAATTGATTTCATATTTGTTTAAAAAATTTAATGGTTTTTGTCATATATCTTTAGGAATGACTACTACAATTGAAGAAAAAAAAATTATACAGTTATCTAAAAAATACAAAAAAAATAAAAAACTAATTTTATACGCATGTACTTCAGATTATCCTGTAAAACATGAGGATATCTGCCTTTTGGAAATTACTAGACTAAGAAAAGATTATGGTAAAAAAATTAATGCAATTGGTTTTTCTGGTCATCACCAGGGAATCTCTGCAGATATTGCTGCTGGCACATTGGGTGTCAAGTGGGTAGAGAGACACTTCACATTAGATAGAACTCTTAAAGGTACGGATCATGCTGCATCTTTAGAGCCAGATGGAGCTAGAAAAGTAAAACGAGACCTTGTTTTATTGGAAAAAAGCTTAAAGTTTAAAAAGAAAAAAATACTTGATTGCGAGCTACCACAGAGACAAAAGCTAAAGTATGCAAGCTAGTATTTAATTTTTTTAGCTTTCAACGAAGATTTTACACTTTTATTGAATAATAACGCAAAAGCATAATCGTTATAATTTTTTTTGGATTTATTTATATTATTATTTTTACTTATTTTTTTAAAATCATCTTTTTTAGCTTCTAAAATTAATGAGGTAAAAGGGTCTTTGTCAAATCCAGTAAACTTAAAGTTAATCTTATACTTTCCATTTTTATATAAGTGTGTCAGTTTATTTTTTTTATAAAATTTGTTATTTAAATTTTGATAATTTGAACTTTTGCCTAAAATATGACATGGAATTGTAAAATCTTCAATTTTACTATCGCAAAATTTTTTTTGAACTATATTTTTGAAACCACATTTTTTGAGAATAATTTTCATCATATTAAAATCATAGGCATACAAATGTGCATAACCTGCTATAAACTCTTTTAAATTTCTATCTAGTAGAATTGTATCCTGGCCAGGACTCACAATAAAATTCATTAACATACCACCAAAGCCCAAATCTGTTCTTATTGAGTGATCTTCATCTTTGGCATTTTTAAAAAATTTTTTATCTTTATTAACATAGGCTTTTGTAATTGTTTCAAGGTTTGGAACAAGAATTCTTATAGTTGCTCCCTTTTTCATTATTCTATTAATTTCAGTTAAAACATTTTGAATTTGAATGTGAGGAATATGTTCAAGAGTATGGCTTATAAAAACTAAATCACAGATTTTACTTTTGAGATTAATTTTATTTAAATTTCCTTTTATCTTGTACTTTTCATTTTTTTTTAATTTGTGGTCTAATATATGCCATCCATTGTGTCGCCAATTAGGACCCGCACCAAGATTTAATTTCATAGAGGATTTATTAGCATTAATGAGCCGTTTCGTAAAACAAATATATACATTATATATATTGTATATCTCTCTAACTAGATAAAAAAATTTATTATTATCATAAAGTGTATAATTTACACTTCTTGCATCTTTATATTGTGGTAATGAAAAAAATTAGATTGTTAGCAGTACAGCGCATATTCGATCTATATCTTGTTTGTCTAATTCAGGATAGCACGGGGGACAAAAATGGTTATCACAAAAATAATCAGTTAGAGGTAATTTATATTTTTTGAGTTGTTTTTTATAAATTGGCTGACGGTGTAATGGAATATAATAAACCCCCCCAGTTAAAGATATTTTATTTTTATTTAAAATTTTCTCTATTTTTCCTCTGCCTATTCTAGAAAAAAGAATCTGCTTGTAATGATTGCAATAAAAAGGGTCGATTGATTTAAGTAATTTATACTTAGATTTTCCTAGATGTTTTTGATAAATTTTTGCTATAAAATTTCTTTTCTTTATTCTTGATTTAAGTCTTTTCAGCTCAATTATTCCAAGTAAGGCTGAAAATTCACTTAATTTATAATTTCCACTTACTTGATCGTGTAGCAATTTATTTTTCATAAATCCAAATTGCCTTAAAGAATACATTTTATTAAATCTTTTTTTGTTGTTTGTAGTGATCATGCCTCCCTCACCAGTAGTCATAACTTTAGTGGTAAAAAAGCTTATTGCTGCTGCATCACCAAAATTACCAGCATAAATATTTTTATACCTTGAGCCATGGGCTTGGGCAGCATCTTCTATTAAAGGCACATTAAATTTTTTGCAAATTTTTTTAATCTTAAAAATATTTGGTGAAATTATTCCACCAATATGAACAATTACAACAGCCCCTGTACTTTTATTGATTTTTTTTTTAAGATCTTTAGGATCCATCATAAAATAATCTTTTTCTAATTCAACTGGAACAATTTTTCCCCCTGTATTTGTTATGGCATGCCCTGTTGCAATAAATGTGTTTGAATTGACCAAAACACTTTTATTTTTTACATCAAACGATCTAAGAATAATTTCTAACGCTGAGGTGCCAGAGGATGTTGATAAGGCAAATTTAGATTTATTCATTTTTCTAAATTGACTTTCAAACTTTTTTACGTAAGAATAATTACTAAAAAAACCTTCTTTAAAAATATTTTTTGAGTTTTTTAAAAAAAAATTAATTTCTTTTTGATTAAATTTTAAATCAAATATCTTAACTTGTTTCATTGAGAAATTAACTTTTCTAGTATTGGTGATAGTTCTTTATAAGAGCAATTTTCACAATGTTTTGAAGGCGCATCTTTATTGCATCCTTCACGAATTTCATTCATTCTTTTAGTATTTAAGATTTTACTAATTGGATCTTTAAAAATATTTCCTAGGGATTCAGTATCCGTATTTAGAGCACAGACTTTTAAGTTCCCTTCAACTGTCATATAAATACCTGTTTTTACCCAAAAACAATCCGACCAAGTCCATGGAGTTTTACCCTTAATGTTTTTAGAATAATTTTTTTTTAAATAATTGATTTGTTCCAACGAATAACCAGAGATATGATCAGTTTTTGATAGACTTTTATCTTCTGACCAATCTTGAGCTATATTTAATCTTAATTCTTCAAGTTCATACTCTTTACATAGTTGATCAATTTTAGAAATATCAACTATATTTTCTCTATTTACGACATAATTACAAGTAATTCTGCAATTTTGTCTTTTAACATTTTTTAGCTCATCTAAAAAATTAATTAATTTTGGCCATTTAGAAGGTGGTCTAAATTTTTCATAACTTTCCTTATATCCATCAATAGAAAGATACAATAAATCTATATATTTTAATGAGTCTTTAAAATTTTCATTCATTTTATATTGACAATTTGTAGCAACAATCAAAAAGGCCTTTGGAAAATAATCTTTGAACATTTTACAAATCGTTGAAAACTTTGGATGTAAGAATGGTTCACCTAAGCCCATTAATTTTGCTTCCTTGATAGGTTGGTCTTTAAGCTTTTCTAGAACTAATTCCCAATCAGTTAAACTTAAGTGTTTTAATTTTTTTACGACCACATCTCTATTGCAAAAAGTACAATTTAAATTGCAATAATTTGTTGTTTCTAGATATGCGTAGTTTATGGGTTGGTGCATAATTATAATGATTGAATTAACTGATCTAAATTTTCGTTATCTCTGGATATATTTATTGCTACAGCAGAAGGATTAGGATTAGTTAAATAGTAGTCATTTATTAATATTCTTTGAGAGTGATTAAGACCTAGTAATAATTTAAAATTAGAAAAACCGATTTTTTTAAGCTCAATTGTAAGTTTTTTTTGATGTTTTTCTGGTCTGGCAGATACAAATACAACCTGTGCACCATGTGAATTTAATTCTAATAATGTTTTTATGTTTTTGTCTATAACTTCATTTTTTGTATCCCAATTCTTTTTTCCATATTTGCCTTTATTTTTAAAAATAACACCATCTAGATCCACAAAAAATGTTCTATACTTACGTCTAATCGAAAGCCAATCTGTAAAAGTTCCATAATCTTCGTAATTTAATCCCTCTGTATAAAGAAATAAATCATTTGAATTAATCATACTCTTTACTACAAAACTTAAATAAATTTCATTACTTTTTATATTTTTAGAACAATTTTTAAAATGATAGATAAAGTCTTTCGCTGAACCGAACGAATAAAGCCCAATACAAATTTTATCAGATATTATCTTTTTTTCTTCAATATCAATAATTTGATTCTTATTATTAAGTTTTAAAAAACTTTTTTGATGAATATTAGACACTTCTGGATGCTTAGATATATCTACGCCAGCTATAAAATTTTTATTTAAAAAATTAAATTGGGGGTCAATCATAAAGAAATTATCACTATCTTTGACTAATATTTGACCTTTCAATTTAAAATAATCTATTGTTTTCATAACTGTTTCACTTGCAGATTTAGTTTGAGAGTTTAAAACTAAAACTTTAAGTTGATTTCCAAACATTTGTTTAATTAAAAATTTTACTTTAAATTTGTTTTCAATTAATTTTGTAATTGTAATTATTTTATTCTTTATTTTTTTATTATTTAAAAAAGGAGTTACGCTTTTTTCTAACATCAATTTACCATCAGGGTGAGTAAACAACCATTTTGGTTTAATACTTGGGTATCTTGAAGATTTACCAGCGCAAGGAATTATTAAAGTTGTCATAAAAATTTTTTAATTTTTTTTCTAAAAGTTTAATTTCATCTAAATTTTTAGTGTAAACTAAGACGCGTAAAAAATCGAGAATAATTAACATTTTAATGTCCTCTATATCACTCTTTGATAATTTTTTGCTAAGATTTTTTAATAAGTATATTTTTAATGAATATATTTTAAGATTATCTAATTTAAGTGGTGCATTTCTAAATGACCATGAAGAAATAACATCAAATATTATCTTGCTAATATCTAATTTATAACTGCTTACAAAATTATCTGATAAATCAATAAATTTTATAATCTCTTTTTTTATAATTATATTTTCTAATGAAAGATCTCCATGAGAAGGGCTCATTTCAATTGTTGTCCAGTTATGATTTTTTAAAACTTTAAATATTTTTTTAAAAAAAATTTCTTTAAAAATTTTGTGCTTTTGTAAATCTTTAATTTTATTTAAAAAATTTGATTTGTTATATTTAAAGTTAGAACTTTTTCTACAACTAAAAATATAATCAGTAAGATTATCAATTATAATTTTTGTTTCAGAAATAGGCTGACTCATTAAATACAAACTCAAAGTTGGTCCATTAATATATTCCATATCATAATAAAATAAGCTCACTGACTTGCTGTAATTGTAAATTTTAGGTACAGAGATATTTTTAAAATTTTTAAAACTTAAAATCTTTAAATATTGTTTATAGAGTCTCTTCGAATTAGATATATTGCTTGATTGTTTTCTAACTTTAAAAATTTTATCTTTATAAATATTTAGCTTACAACCTGAATTTCCAATCAACTTTTCTTTGTTTGGTGAAATTAAAGATTTTACTTGTTGGTTTCTCATTATAAAAATTAGTTTTTTCTAAATATTTAAAATAATCATTTTTGAAGAAAAATAATAATACTATTTTAAGTACTTTTAAGCTTTGTGAAACTAATTGTACATTACTTTCCTCATTTTCAGTTTTCCATGAAATGGGAGTAAATTTTAAATCCCTTTTTTTTATGATCATAAGTAAAAGATTTTGGTAATTAAAACCCATCTCATTATCTATAAATTTAATATATTTGTCAGAAATTACCTTTTTTCCATACAAATTTATTCCTGAACCAAGATCATAAATTTTATAATTTGTTACCATAGTGAATAGAAAATTAAAAATTTTATTTCCTAAAATTCTATATAATTGATAATTTATAAGCTTTGAATCTTTTAAAAATCTTGCTCCAAGAACTGCATCAAAATTATTATATGATTTATTTAAAAATATTTGTTTAAAATCTTTTATGTTTGCCTGATCATCACCATGATAAACTAAACAATAATCACATTTATTTTTTAAAGTATATTCAAATGCAACTTTATGAGATCCACCCTGTCCAAAATTTTTTAAATTTTTAATTATTTCAAATTTTTTTAAATTTCTATTTTTAATAAACGCATCAGCTTTAATAAAAGTTTTGTCTTTACTATTATTGTCAATTATACAAATTTTATAAAAATATTTTTCATACTTTTGTATTTTTTTTAATGTTTTATTTATCTCATTTTGACAATTATAAGCCAATATAACTGCTATAATTTTTTTAGACATAATTCTCTACTCTGTAAATTTATTTCTTTGTAAAAACATACTGTTTAAATTAAAATATGATAGATGACAAATAAATATATGATCTTTATAGTTAACCTAAAATTTTTTGAACATATAAATTCTATAAATTTGTTGGAAAAAGCTATTACACTTTTTAAATTCTACAAAAAAAAAATCCTATAAAACAAACAAAAATATGAAATTATTCCAGAATCTTTTCAATAAAAATTTTTTTCTTTCTATTTCTGCTTTAGTTTTTCTAGCTACTATTGCATTTACAAATTTTGGTTACATAAAAGATAGAGAATATCCGTTTGGTTTTGATGATCATTTTGCTTATTTAATAAAAGCAAAAAACTTTGAGAAATGTTGGTTCAATGAATGCAGAGGGTTAAAATCAATCGAAAAACAACTCATTACAATTGACAAAAAATATGAAGATTTAAATATAAAAAATGATAAAAATTTTCTATTAACATTAGAAAGACAAAAAGCTAGAGTTTTTAAAGTATATCATCCATTGTACAGTCTTATAATTCTAGGATTTGATCAATATTTTGATGACTTGCTTAAATCAAGAATTGTAGCTCATTTTTTTTTTATTTTTTTTATAATATGTGCTTTAATTTTGTTGTCAAATTTACTGTTTGATAAAACCACAACAGTTTTTCTATTATTAATATTTGCTTCTAATAATCAAGGGTTTGGTTTTGGTCATCAGATCAATCCATATGTTCTCTCCCAGTCATTATCGATGGTTGTTTTTTATAGTTTGGTTAAAGAATATAAAAAAAATATTATAGTTTTTAATATTTTGAGTAGTTTAATGCACCCTATAGGAATTTTTACAAACATAATAACTTTGGTATTTACTATATTTGTTAATTTTAAGGAAAAACAAAAAATCAATATATTAATAATCATTATAAATTCTCTTCTAATATTTTTTATTTATTTTAATGACCTTTCTTTTTTTGATAAGCTAGGTGAAAGTAGTACAGAGATTTTCTCATCAGATTTGACTGTTTTAGGTGTATTAAAAAATAACTTAAAAACTTTTTATTATACATACGGTCGCTTGTATAATCATTATACAATTCCAATTATGTTTTTAACTTCGATAATTTTTATTTTGATGAAAAAAGAAAAGAAAACATCCTGGATTGTAATATTAATTTATCTAATGATTTTTATGCTGCCACTTATAGACAAGCCACAAGTTAATTTGCCCCGAAGATTTATGAATATAGGAGCTGTTATAATGGTAGGAAGTTTGTCTTTTGTATTTATTCAAAGTTATCTGATTTTGATTAATAACTTATTCAAAAGAGAAAAACTGAAATTTATTCAATCAAAATATAAATTCATAAGTTATTTATTTCCTCTTATATTCTTTTCCATGTTGGTTAATATAAACTTAGGTTTAAAAAATTTTAAAAATTATTATTCATTTAATAATGTAAATTCTGATATTAAATTTTCTACAAATCAAACAGACTTAATTGAAGGTGAAAATGTTTTAATTTTTGACAGGATTGAGCTTGCAGATTATTTCTATATGTTAAAAGGACTTCATGAAAAAAATCATTTTTATTATTATAACAATGATAAACAAATTTTAAGTCTAGATTTTCTTAAAAAAAACAAACCTTTATACTTTATATCAATGACGCCCTTTTATCACAATGATAGGGATGTATATTTTTCTAAAAAAGATAAAATAGAGATTATTAATAATGAAAATGAAGAAACTTATTTTAAATTAGGATCAAATATAAAAAGTAAAATATTAATAAATGATAAAGTTTTTGAATTAAATCAAAACAATATTAAAAATTCAATTCATGACATTCTTTTAAATGATAAAAAAATAACCATAAAGGTTCTTGAGGGAAAAATTAAGTTTTTGAAATTAGGAAAACAAAAAGAATTTAATTTTCCATGGAATAGAAAAATTTCTGCATCTATTAGTGTGAATAAAAATGAAAAATCAATAAATTTTAAATATCCCGAAATTTTTAATTGTAGAGCAGTTATTGTAAATGACACTGGCTCAAGTGTACTTTATGCTCTATCTAATTGTGAAATCTAACATTATGTTATTAGTGTGTATTTATTGATGAGTAATTAATTTGACTATTTATTAGATTTTTTTTAAGATCTTAATCTATAATATATTTAGGTTCATTTCCTGTAATACAAGATAAGATTAATTTTAACATATTAACATTATTTAAGTTTTGATCTAAATTATATTGGCATTCATCTTTCATTTTAAATAGATTAAAAATTCTTCTTTTTTGCATGGGTGTTTTAGCCATTTCCCAACTATGATCGCTTTGGAATATCACAAAAGAGTCAGGA
>Ga0209425_10002091_pt1 | contig 22678 bp, 22 predicted proteins | sample COG_05_FD_184749 | JGI IMG/M metagenome (GOLD analysis project Ga0209425, IMG submission 184749) | Pelagic Microbial community sample from North Sea - COGITO 998_met_05 (SPAdes) (version 2) | ecosystem: Environmental > Aquatic > Marine > Neritic zone/Coastal water | place: Helgoland, sampling...
AGTAATGCGTGTAGCTGACCAGTACTAATAGCTCAATTGGCTTGATTTATGCACTGAAAAAAATTTTATAAAGTAGATATTTACTTAAATTAATTATTACCATTTTCCTAATACTTATTACTTATATTTATGTGAAGACTTTTTTATAATGTGTTAAAGTTTAAAAAATTTAGCCATGATGAAAAAAGCATTAATAACAGGAATAACAGGACAAGATGGATCTTATCTTGCTGAATTTTTATTAAATAAAAATTATGAAGTTCACGGTATTAAAAGACGAACATCTTTAATAAATACAGATAGAATTGATCATTTATACCAAGAACCTAATGAAACTGATCGAAAGTTTATTTTACACCATGGTGATTTAACAGACTCAACCTCTTTAATTAGAATTATCCAGGAAGTACAACCTGATGAAATTTATAATTTGGCTGCACAAAGTCATGTAGCAGTATCTTTTGAAGAACCAGAGTATACAGCAAACTCTGATGCAATCGGAGCACTCAGAATTTTAGAAGCTATTCGAATTTTAAAATTAGAAAAGAAAACTAAATATTATCAAGCATCAACTTCTGAACTTTATGGGTCTGTTCAAGAAGCTCCACAAAATGAGAAAACTCCTTTTTATCCCAGAAGTCCTTACGGAGTAGCTAAGCTTTATGCTTACTGGATTACAGTTAATTATAGAGAAGCTTACGGCATTTATGCCTGTAATGGAATTCTATTTAATCACGAAAGTCCAGTTAGAGGGGAAACATTTGTTACAAGAAAAATAACAATGGCTTTATCTCGAATAAAATTAGGAATACAAAAAGAATTGTATCTTGGAAATCTTAATGCTTTAAGAGATTGGGGTCATGCCAAGGATTATGTTGAAGCCCAGTGGTTAATGCTACAACAAGAAAAACCAGAGGATTTTGTTATTGCAACTGGTAAACAGTATTCAGTCAGAGATTTTATCAATTTAGCTGCAAAACAATTAGATATGAAAATAGAATGGAGTGGAAAAGATTTAAATGAAGTCGGTTCATTTGAAAGTAATGATATTATCAAAGTTGATCCAAGATATTTTAGACCAACAGAGGTTGAAACTTTATTGGGAGATGCAAGTAAAGCCAAAGAAAAATTAAATTGGTCTCCCAAAATATCATTTGAACAATTAGTTAAAGAAATGGTTGATAAAGATTTAGAATTAGCAAAAAATGATCAACTTATTAAATAGCAAAGTTTTTTCAAACAACAATGCCTAAACTCAAAATATTTATAGCAGGCCATAAAGGCATGGTTGGCTCTGCTATATTCCGTCAACTTAAAGACCAAGAAGTAGAAATTATTACAAAAAATAGAGAAGAACTTAATTTATTAAATCAACAGGATGTCCAAAATTTTTTTAAAAATGAAAAAATTGATCAAGTCTATTTAGCAGCAGCAAAAGTTGGAGGGATACATGCAAATAATACTTATCCTGCTGACTTTATTTATCAAAATTTAACAATCCAAAACAATATAATTCACAGCGCTTTTTTAAATGGAGTAAAAAAATTATTATTTTTAGGATCAAGTTGTATTTACCCAAAAAATACTAATCAGCCAATGAAAGAAGAGGAGTTGCTAAGTGGAAAGTTAGAGCCAACAAACGAGCCTTATGCCATTGCAAAAATTGCAGGAATTAAAATATGTGAAAGTTATAACCGTCAATACAGCGAAAGTCATGGTATTGATTACAGGAGCATTATGCCAACAAACCTCTATGGACCAGGAGACAACTATCACCCAGAGAACAGCCATGTAATTCCTGGATTAATTAATCGTTTTCATTGTGCCAAAGTTAAAAATTTAAAGAGTGTTACTGTTTGGGGCACAGGAGCCCCAAGACGTGAATTTTTATATGTGGATGATATGGCAAAAGCATCAATTTATATAATGAATATAAATAAAGAGGTATATGACAACTATACCTTACCAATGTGCAGTCATATTAATGTTGGAAGCGGTACAGATCTTACCATCAAAGAATTAGCAGAGACCATAAAAGAGATTGTGGGTTTTAAAGGTGAGATTAATTTTGACCTAAGCAGACCTGATGGAATAAATAGAAAATTATTAGATATAAAAAAATTAAATGATATTGGTTTCAAATCAAAAATAAATTTAAAAGAAGGACTCATAAAAACTTATCAAGATTTTATATCTACTCATAATCGATATATAAAATTAGAAATATAAATATTTATAATTATGAACAAAATAAAATTTTTATCAAAATTAAAATCTATTGGTTTTAAACCTAAGATAAATTTAAAGGATGGACTTATAAAAACCTATTAAGAATTTATGCATGAATAATAAAACAATAAAAAAGATTATAGTTACAGGTGGAGCAGGTTTTATTGGCTCAGCTTTGATACGTCACATTATTAGGTACACGAATTATAGTGTAATGAACATAGATAAAATTACATATGCAAGTAATTTAAGGTCTCTAAAAAAAATTAAAAATAATAAAAGATATTTTTTCAAAAAAATAGATATTTGTAATTCTAAAAAAATAAAAAAAATATTTTCTCAATTTAAACCTGATATTGTAATGCACTTAGCTGCAGAGTCCCATGTTGATAGATCAATAGATGATCCTAAAAAATTTATTGAGACAAATATTTTAGGCACATATGTAATGCTTGAGGAGGCTAAAAATTATTGGTTGAGCCTTAAAGGTAATAAAAAAGATAAGTTTGTTTTCCATCATGTATCCACTGATGAAGTTTATGGAGATTTAAAAAAAAAATCTGCTGCTTTTACAGAAAAAACACATTATGCACCAAGCTCGCCGTACTCAGCATCAAAAGCAAGCTCTGATCATTTGGTGCGTGCATGGCACCGCACATTTAAACTTCCAATAGTAATAACAAATTGCTCAAATAATTATGGACCACATCAATTTCCTGAAAAACTTATTCCCTTGATGATTTTAAAAGCCTTAGATGGTAAAAAATTACCAATTTATGGAAAAGGTGATCAAGTACGTGATTGGTTATATGTTGAGGATCATGTAAAAGCATTATTAAAAGTTGTATTAAAAGGAAAAATAGGTGAAACTTATAATATAGGTGGACAAAATGAATTAAAAAATATTGAGGTCGTTAAAATGGTTTGTAGTATTTTAGATCAATTAAAACCAAGTAAATTTAAAAATATTAGTAAATATGATCAATTAATATCCTATGTTAAAGACAGACCGGGTCATGATATAAGATATGCTATGAATATTTCTAAAATTAAAAAAAAATTAAGATGGAAACCGGAAGAAACATTTTTAACTGGTATTAAAAAAACTGTAATCTGGTATTTAAACAATATCAAATGGTGCAATAAGGTCAAAAGTGAGAATTATAAGGGTGAGAGATTAGGACAAATTAAACAATGAAAGGAATTGTTTTAGCTGGGGGATCAGGCACCAGGTTGTATCCTCTAACCAGGGTTATCTCCAAGCAGCTTTTGCCCATTTACGATAAACCTATGATTTATTATCCTCTTTCTGTATTGATGTTAGCGGGTATTAAAGAAATTTTGATAATATCCACTCCCAACGATATTGGCAAATATGAAGAACTTTTAGGAGATGGAAGTGTTTGGGGGATCAAACTTCAATATAAAATTCAACCATCACCAAATGGATTAGCGGAAGCTTTTGTATTGGGAGAAAAATTTATAGGATCTGATAGCGTTTGTTTAATTTTGGGTGACAATGTCTTCTATGGTCAAGGATTTAGTACATTGCTTAAACAGTCATCTTCATTAAATTTGGGTGGCATTATTTATTCTTATAAGGTAGCAGATCCAAAAAGATTTGGAATTGTAGAATTTGATAAGAATTTTAAAATTAAAAATATTGAGGAAAAGCCAGATAATCCAAAATCTAGTTATGCCGTAACTGGAATATATTTTTATGATAATAAAGTTATTGAAGTTGCTAAAAATATAAAACCATCAGACAGAGGTGAATTAGAAATAACTTCAGTCAATCAAGAATATTTAAAAAAAGGTCTTTTAAAAACAAAAATTCTAGGACGTGGTTTTGCATGGCTTGATACTGGAACTGCTCAAAGTCTTTTAGATGCTGGCCAGTTTGTTCAAACTATAGAGAAAAGGCAAGGTTATAAAATTGCATGCCTTGAGGAAATTGCTTATAAAAATAATTGGATTAATCAAGATCAACTATTAAAAATTATACAGTCTTATAAATTTAGTGATTATAAAGATTATCTTTTTAGTATTATAAAGTAAATTATTTTTTATGATTGAATTTAATAAACCATTTGTTACCTCAAAATTACCAAATATTAAAAATCTTGATCATTATTCCTCTGGTGGACCATATACAAAAAAATGTCAACAATGGTTAATAAAAGAAATAAAATGTAAAGATGCTCTATTGGTTCATTCGTGCACTGGAGCACTTGAGATGTGTGCATTGTTATTAAATATCAAAAATGGAGACGAAATTATTATGCCCTCCTATACATTTGTCTCAACCGCTAATGCCTTTGTATTAAGAGGTGGCAAGCCTGTCTTTGTCGATATTGATCCAGAGACTTGCAACATTGATCTCTCAAAAATTGAGCAAGCTATATCCAAAAAAACTAGAGCAATTGTGGTGGTGCATTATGCTGGTGTTAGTTGTGATATGGACCTCATTTTAAAAATAGCAAAACGAAATAAACTATATGTTATAGAAGATGCTGCACAAGCAATACTATCAAAGTATAAAGGAAAACCTTTGGGTTCTTTGGGAGACCTCGCAACATTATCCTTTCATGAAACAAAAAATATTCATTGTGGCCAGGGTGGAGCATTACTAATCAATAATCCAAAATTTATAAGAAGAGCGAAAATTATAAGGGACAAAGGAACAAATAAAGATTTATTTAATCAAAATATGGTCAAAAAATATACTTGGGTAGATTATGGTTCTTCTTACGGATTAGATGAAATTAATGCTGCTTTTTTATATTCACAATTCAAGCAAGCAAAAAAAATAACAAAAAAGAGAATTAATATTTTTAACAAATACCACAAACAATTAAAAAGTCTTGAAATTAAAAAATTGATTAAAAGACCATCAATTCCAAAATATGCAAAGCATAATGGGCATATTTACTACTTAATAGTTAAGAATAATCAAAGAAATAAATTGATCAAACATTTAAGGCAAAAAAAAATAAATTCAGTTTTTCATTACATTCCACTGCACAGCTCTAAATTTGGAAAAATTAAAACTAAAACTCAAATGATTATGAAAAATACAAATTATATATCTAATAATCTTACAAGATTACCTTTCTATGTAAAATTAAAAGATAATGATATAAAAAGAATTGTAAAATCAATTACAAATTTTTTTGTCTAGTAATGTATAAATTTTAAATTCTCCTTTTTTTCTAAATTTAAATTTTTTATGTAAAGATAAACTTTTTTCATTTTTTATACCAACATCAGCAGTGATTTTAAGATTTTTTCTTTTTCCATAACTTATTAATTTTTTTAATAATATTGATGAATAACCTTTGTTTCTAAATTTTTTCTTAATATATATTAAATATTTTGTAGATTTTATGTTATAATAAATAAATCCTTGAATTTTGGAGTTTATAGTTAATAAAAAAAAAACTATATCTTTTTTATTATATTGAATCCATTTTTTGATATCTTTTAATGCATATATTTTTTTATTACGTTGTATTTTTATAATGTCTGGCTGTTTTCGAGCAAAATAATAAATTCTTGCAACTTTATTTGCGTTATCTTTTTTGATTTTTGTAATTAAAATTTTAATAATGAATTTTCTCAATTATTTATATTGTATGTTAATATTTTAGTTTTAAGAAACTGAAAAATTTTCTTTCAAAAATATTTTTCATTTATTTTGCTCCTGTTATAACTGTAAAAGTTTTTTTTGCATTATACCCATAATATTCATTTAATGAAGAAGGTGGGATAGAATTGAATCCAAATTTTCTTAAAATTTGAGAGGATAGTTTTTTTTCAAACTTTTTTAATAAAACATGATAATTAAATCTTGGTTTCATCCAGTATCTACACATGTTTATTGTTAGGGCATCCCTCCATTCACCGGTAGTATTTACCCCTCCTTTGTGAAATAATCTCCCAGAAAAATAAAGCACTGATCCTTTTCTGCAAACAAATGATTTTTTATATTTTTCAAAAAATCTTTTTGATGGCTCCTGTTGTTTAAGGTGTGATTTTGGTAAAAATTGAGTAGCACCATTTTCATTGGTAAAATCGTCAAGAGCAATAGTGCACCCCATATTGGTTAAATAGTTCTCAATATATCGAGGAGAATCAACATGTATTCTTGACGAAAAATTTGCTCTCATTGGAGGCATTGACGATGATGTAAATGCATAAACATTGCAATCTTTTTCCAAAAAATAGTTAAAAGGTTCTATCAATTTTTTGATTCCCAAAATATTTGCAAAAGCAACATCGTGCATCGGACAAACCATGACCATTCCATAATCTTTAATTGATTTAATTTTTTTTGCATTTTCTTTATGATATTCAAGCTCTACTTTATTGGCTTGTATTAGTTTTTTTTTTAACTTTTTACATTGCGATTCTGTAAAAACATTTTTTCGGATTAGATATCCATTATTGTTAAAAAAATTTATTTCTTTTTGAGTCATCATAAAAAATAATCTTCAAGTAATATATGATGTAACATAGAAAAGTTTAAATTAGAATATTGTTTTGCTTTTAAGTTATATTCATTTTGATATTCATGCCAAATTACAGCTATTTTATTTTTTTTAAAAAGATTTTCATTTAAGTAATTTTTTGCAGCAATTCCAGATAAATATGTATCGCATCTAAATTTTTTACATAAATTGATTAAATTAGCATTTTTATCTTCAAGATTTTTATAATCAGAACTTATATAACGTTCTGTTCTAATATTTAAATATTTGCAAATTTTTTCAGAGAAAAAAATATTAAACTTACTTAAATTAGACCAATTGACTTTTATCATATCTTCCAGTATTTGTTGATTAATTTCATCAAACTTTTTATAGTTTTTATAATTAAAGTATATACTGCTATAAATTTTATTTAATGATCTGTTTGGGACAAAAATTTCTGTTTCATTTATTTTTTTTAATAAATTATTGTGTATTATGGGAAGTGTAATTAATTTTCTATTATCATTAATTTTAAAATAGTTTCTATTTCTCCAACCATTTTTATCAAATTGTACATGGTCATAGTATAAAAATACATTAGATTGTTTAATTATATCGAAGTATCCTGGCCATGGAAAAAAAGAGGGCTGTATTGCAGAAAGTATTTTCATAAAAGTTCTTGTATGTTATGTTTCTAATTAAATTTTATGAAAAGTATATCAATTCTTACATCATTATACATGAGTAGAGACCATATTATTAATTTTATTAATGAAGTTAGAGAAAATTTAATAAAAAACAAAACATATGACTTTGAATTTATTATAGTTAATGATGGGTCTCCAGATACCAGTGTGCAAGAAATTGAAAAAAATTTTAAGGGGAAGGACCTAAATATTAAGATTATCAACTTATCAAGAAACTTTGGTCACCACAAAGCTCTCCTAACTGGAATGAAATACTGCACAAAAGATCTTACATTTTTAATTGATTGTGATTTGGAGGTAAACCCTAATTGCTTGTTAAGATTTTACAAATTAATGTCATCAAATGAAAATATTGACTGTGTTTATGCTGTTTCTAAGAACAAAAGCAAATTAAGTAAAAAATTATTTTTCAAAACAATATTTAGTAATTTATGGGCTTCAATTTTTAAAAATTTTTCTAGTTATAATTATAATAAAGAGCAAGTTCATGCTCGTTTAATGAAAAAAAAATATACAGATGGGATAGTTAATTGTGAACACTCAAATCCATTTTTAGTCGATTTGTATGAATTTGTTGGATTTAACCAAAAATTTTTAGAAGTAGATTATATAAAAAGAGACAATACCTCATATAGTTTAAAGAAAAAAATTGATTTTTTTTACTACTTTTTTTTATCAAATATCGAAAAAATTTTAAAAACATATTTTTTAATAAGTATATTCTTAGTTTTAATAAGTTTTGGATTGATAATAAACTTTCTTTTAAACTATTTTTTACTAGAGATTTCACCAGGTTACACATCAACTATTCTACTAATTGTTTTTTTTGGATCTTTTACCTTGCTTGGAACTTCTCTAGCTTGTTTGTATGTTCAGCAAGTTTTTATAGATCTTAAAAAACTTCCAAACACAATTATATCATCAATCATTGATTTATAAATTTTGATTTTGTGTTTCTTTTAAAACTTAATTTATTTAGTGAAAGTAAAACTCAAATATTTATAACATAGTGAGGAAAATGGTAGCAATGATTGCAAATATTCTTCAATTATTTTCACATCATCCAAACTTTGTTTTTTTGAAATCTCACCTTGTCCCAAAAACCAATCAAATGTAACTTCCACTTTTGAGAATCCTAATTTTTTAGCAAATTCGAGAACTTCATTAAAATTAAAACCTTTTTCAAAGCTTTTAATAGGCTCTGCTTTATCAAGTAAATTACTACTTAGTCCTAAATTATTTTTATAGTACTCACTATTATACAAAGCTTTTTTTATTTCATTATCTATGATGGACGATCCAAACTTGATTGATTTTTCTACATTACCCATACCCAAAATAAAATCTTTATTAGGATTTAATCCAGAATAAAATATACCTTCTTGTTTTAAGACTCTAAACACTTCCTCTAAAAAAGGTTTATAATCTAATAAATGATCCATAAAGGAATAGCAACTAGCAAAATCAAATGAACTATCATCAAATGAAGTTTTTTCAGCAATACTTTCATGTAAATAAATATTTCCTGGAGATGTGTCTACATACTTCATCATTTCAGCAGATACATCAACGCCATGGACTTCAGAGAAATTTTGATGAATTAGTTGGATTATAAATCCAGTTCCACATCCAAAATCAATCATTTTTTTTTTTGATGGTAAATTAGATATTATTTTTTCTAATTTTGTTTTAACTTTTTTTTTATTTTCTATGAAAAAGTGTGGACTTTTTTGGTACTCTCCTTTTTTTACTAGTTCATTGTGAACTTCAATATTTGCTGCGATCACTTCATCAAATTTAATTTTTTTTTTCATATTTATTAATTTTAAAAATTTATAATACTATTTTTAAATATAAATAAAATAAAAATATCAATTTCGATTTTGTTTGAAATTTAAATTTATTTAGTTATGAATTTACGATTTTGTATCATAAATTTATATAAAATTTAATTTTAAAAAATTGGTATACTTAAATATAAATGAATTTTTTATTCATTTTTTTGTCTAAAAATAATTTTTTTTTGAACAGTAAAATTAATAATTATCAAAAAAATCATTATTAAAAATTGAGAAACTTTATGATCAAAAAAGAAAATTTCTGTTGTAATAAATAAAAGAAAAATATTTGAAATTAATAAAAAAAAAGAATTTAAAAAAAACTTAATTAGATTTTGTATTTTTAATTTTTGCATCGTAAATACATAAAAATTTTGGATATAAAAGTAACAAATAATAATAATCGGATATGATATTAACAATGATATTATTGGATTAAAGTAATTACTTAAATATACATAAAAAATAAATCCAATCAAATTAAAAAAAAGTCCAGATAAGCCAAAACGAAAGAGGAGAAAAAAATTTTTCGCAATAATATTTTTTATTTTTGTTTCCATAAAGTTTTTATTTTTTTGCAAGAACTAAATATAGTTCATTTAAAAATATTTACACCAAAACTATTTAAAAATTTAAAATTGTGGAAGGCAATTTTTAGTAAAATCAAAAAATATAGATAATTCAGATTATAACTTTGATGTCATATTTCATAATTTTATGATAAGTTAGATTAAATATAATATGAGTTTTTATTTAAAAATATTTATAGAATTAGTTTTGTATTTTATTCAAATCTTAAATCTATTAATTAATATATTACCCTCCATACTTAAAAAAATTTTTTTAAAAATCATATTAAAAAAATTCTCAATACATTGTTTTGTGGACCAAAATATTTTTATTAGGAATCCATTTAATTTATCTATTTCTAAAAATTGCAATATTAATAGAGGTTGTGAGTTTTTTACATCATTTCAAGACTCTAATAATGGAAGCATAAAGCTTGAAGAAAACGTTACACTGTCTCCCAATGTAAAAATTTATGCAATAGCACAAGATCCACATTCAAAAAATTTTAATTCTATAACAAAGCCAGTTTTAATAAAAAAAAATGCATGGATTTGTGCAGATGTATCAATTTTGCCAGGAGTTACAATTGGCAAAAATGCAGTAGTAGCTTCAAAATCTATTGTAAATAAATCAGTAAATGAAAATGAAATTTGGGGTGGTAACCCAGCAAAATTTATAAAAAAAAGAAATAATAAATGAAATTATTAATTTTAATGCTATTATTTTTTTTTAAAATCTTTGTGAAATAATAAATAATCATGCTTAAAATTCCAAGAGGGTCAATAAATCATAAAATAAGCGATGAAGTAAAAAATTTATTTAAGTCAATTTTTTATAATTTAAATTCTCAAAAGATTGTTGAAAGATTTGAGCAAAAATTTGCTTTTTACAATGAGAGGAAATTTTGCTGTGCGTTTCCATTTGCTAGAACTGCTTTTTATTATTCAATCAAATCCCTTAATATTCCTTCGGGCAGTGAGATAATTATGTCTCCTATAACTATTAAACCAATTCTGGATGTTATATTAGAATTAAATTTAAAACCGGTTTTTTGTGATTTGGATTCAGACACACTTTGTTATGATGAGGTGCAATTAGAAAAAAAAATTAATCATAATACAAAATTAATAGTCATAACTTATTTGTTTGGCATGGTTCCAAATTTGGAGATATATTCGGAATTTAAGAAAAATGGTAAATTTATTATTGAAGATTTCTCTCAGTGTTTAAATGGAAAATTTAAAAATAAATACATTGGTACTTTTGGTGATATTTCAATTTACAGCAGTTCATCGATAAAAACCCTTGATACATATGGTGGTGGACTAGCAATAATGGATAAAGAAAGTTATTACCTACCATTGAAAGCAAATCAAAAAAAATTACTTGATCCCTCTAGAATTTTTTTGATAAAAAAAATTGTAACAAATCTAGTTCGAAATATATTGACAAATAGATTTATTTTTAGCTTTTTAACATATTATATAATTTTTTTTTTAAATTTAATTTCTCAAAATACAAAGATGTTAGGTGATAGATCTATAAGTCCAATTAAATCTTTACCCAAGAGCTGGTTTCAAAAATATACATCTGTTCAAGCAGAAATTGGAATTGCTAAACTTGATCAAGTAAGAGAAGAAGATAAAAAAAGAATAGATATTGCAGAAAAAATTAAAAACTTATTGTCATCAAATGAAATAAATTTTCCAAACGGAAATAATTTTGGCTCCAATGTATACTGGCAACTTTTATTTTATACAAATCATCCATTGAAAATTAGAAATTATTTATATAAAAAGGGAATTGACACAACATCAACAAGTTTGGAGAAAATTTGTTCACTTAAAGAGTATGGGTACGAACATACTTTGCCTGGTGTTGAAAAAATTTATAATCAATCTTTATTTTTTCCATGCTTTTCAAAAATGAACAAAAAACAAAAACAAAAAGTTTTTAAAGTAATTAAGGAATTATAAAATTGAAAATAGCTGTTATAGGTTCTGGCCTTGCATCATTTGCTTGTTGTAGTGTTTTGAATAAAAATAATTTTTCCCCAGATGTTTATGATTACGGGGAAGATTTAGATTCAGATCAGAAAGAAATAAAGAAAAAAATTAAAGGGTATTTGGAGACTGGTAATAAATATAAGCTATCAAATATAGTGGGTACAATCTTGCAGCAAAATCCTGGTGAGTATCCAAAAAAAAAATATTTTGGTTCAGAAAAGTTTTATAATTATATAAACAGAAGTTTTACCAAAAGTAATCCTGCTCATTCAAGTAATATTGGTGGCTTTGGTAAAGTTTGGTCTGCGAGTGCTTTATTTCCAGACAAGAAAGATTTAACTGATTGGCCAGATTTTTCAATTCCAAATATTAATCTATACAATAAATATTTTAATAATTTAAGTTATTTGGCAAAAAAAGATAACTTAGAAAAATTTTTTACAAAATTATCAGATCAAAATAATTATTTAAAACATCATAAGTGTATTGAAGTTCTACAAGATAAAATTGCAAAAATGAATACTGACAATTTTATTAGCGGCTTCTCAAAATCTTTTCTTAGCACTACAGGAGATAATCAGTGCAGATATTGCGGATTATGTATGACGGGATGTGTTTATAATAGTATTTTTGATCCTTCTATTGAGTTTATGAAACTAATTGAAAATAAAAAAATAAATTATTTCAAGAATTTTGAGTTAGTCAGAATTAATAAGTTAAAAAAAAAAATAGAGTTATTTTTTTCTAATGGAGAAAAAGCTCAATATGATAAGGTTTTTTTAGCTGCAGGCGCACTGAGTAGTACAAAAATAATTATGAACTCTTTTAAAAAAATAAAAGAAACAAAAATTATTCACGCATCTGGCTTTGTGATACCTCTGATATCATTAAAATCATATAACTTTGAATGGCCAAATAGAAATACTTTATCTCAAATATTCATGGAAATTAAAAACAAAAATATTCATCATTGGGTTCATTGTCAATTGAGCCAGCCAAATGAGCTTGTCATGCATAGAGTAGGTTTTTTTAAATTTACTAATAAATGGATAAAAAAAATTTATTTTCAAATTTTCAAAAGGCTGTTTACAATTAATATTGGCTATCATTCAAATTATTGTGGCTATTACAAATTAAATTTGGATAAAGGAAATATAAAGGTTTCATACTTTAAAAACAAAAAATATAAATTTTATAATTATAGTATTTATAAAACAATTATGAAAAAATTAAATAAGTTGAGATTTTTTTCTAACAAACTATTAGTTTATCATGGAGAAAATGCTGATCATTATTATATAGGTGGATCGTTTCCAATGAAAAAAAAACAAACTGAAGCTTCACACAGTGACCGTTTTGGTCAACTTAAGGATATAAAAAATCTTCATATAGTAGACTCATCAACATTTCCATCAATACCTGCAACAACATTTGGGTTACTGAGTATGTTAAATTCAGCCAGGATAACAGAGGCAGCAATTAAAAGAGAGAGAAATGATAATACCATTTAATAAACCATTATATTTGACAAAATATGATCAATGTATTCAAAAAAATTTAATTAAAAAAAAATATAATTCAAGTATAGAAGATAATATAACCTTATCACCTAATGTTCGTATTTATATCAATGTTTTATCAACTTAAAGATAATCATAGAAAAAAATATGCAAAGTAATTTATGAATTTTTCGAGTAATAAAACAAAGTTTCTAGAAAATGAAAATATTCCAATTTATGGATTGTTACTTACTTATTTATTTATATGGCTAATTTCAAATAATGCATTTGCTTATCATCGAGATGAAATGTGGTACACCATGTATAGTATATTTTTTACTGACAAAACAACAAATGATATTCGTCATGTAACCCAAAACGATATTCATCAAATAGCTTTCTTACCAGCCTTTAGATATATTCATGGTTTTTTTGTAAATATGTTTGGACAAAACATTTATTCATTAAGAATTACAAATATTTTTTTTGCTTTAGTTGCTTTATTTTTCACACTAAAGACAATGAAAAGATATAAATTTAGCTTTGTTTATTTGTTATTATTTACTTTACTAATATCTTTTGATAATCAAATCATTATTTACTCTCACAAAGCAAGACCTGATTTCTCAGTGTCAATGCTATCGTTAGCATCTATAATTTTAATTTTAGATTTTTTAAAAAACAAAGAGTTAATAAAATTATTTATTTCAGGCATATTTGCTGTCTTAGCAAGCTCATTTTATTGGAATGGTCTAGCAGTATTAGTCGCTTATGGTGTTACGATTATTCTTCTTCTAAATTTTAAGAAAATTTTATTTAAGCAGTTTGTATATTTGTCAATATTTTTACTTATTTTGTTTATGTTAATTGTAGGACTTCCCATATTTCAAAAATTTGAACTATTTAAAGAAGTTTTTACAAATCAAACAACATTAGAAAGTATAAATTTTTTTAATGGTTTAAATATTTTTTTAATGTTTAAAAACTCTATAACAGGAGGTATTTACCAATTGTTGATAGCATTACTTTTTATTATAATAATTTACTCTTTAACTTTAAATTTTTTTAATCATAAACCCAATGCAGATAGTTTTTTTTATATATTAGTATTTATAACTGTAATATTAATAGTTTCATCATTAAGGGCATCTTCTGCCAGACATTTATACATTTTCCTTCCTTTAATATACTTGGCTACAATTTTTTCTATCAATAACATCAGTAAAGATTTAAAAACGAATAAACTAGTTTTATTAAGTGTAATTGGAATAATACTAGTGCTTAATTTAGGTAAATCACTAATAAATTTTAAACAAAATTATGGTCAAGTTAAAGCTTACGATTTATATGCAGATAAAATCAATAACATTGCAAAAAGTGAAGGTTATGTACTAGCAAGATATAATATGGCATGGGCAATAAACAATCCTAAGTTCTATATTTCAAATTTTTCTTTTAAGACGTTTAAAAATCAAAATGATTTTGATGAATTAATGTCAAAGTATGATTTAAAATATCTACTTATAGATGAGCCAACAAGAGAAAGAATGGATGATCCTAAAGAACGCAAAGTTTGGTATAAATTTTTTAAAAATTACATGGAAGATAATTTTGAAATAAAAGAAACATTCTATAATAAATTTTATATTAAAAATAAATCATATAAATATAAATATCAAGAGGGATATAAAAATGAAATCTGGATTAGAAAATAAATTAATTTTTAAAAAAAAATTAATTTATGGGTTTAAGTGGATCGGAATTGGCAATTTAATAAAAACTGTTATTTCAGTAATTTTACCCTTTTACCTTGCAATTTATATTGCGCCTAGTGAATTAGGCAAATTAGCAATCGTAATGATAATTTATAATTTTATAAACATGGCATTTCGACCTGCATTTGGGGAGGCAAGAATTCAGATAGGTGATGGTTATGATATAAAAAAAGTTGATGATGTTATTTTTACTATAAATCTTCTAAAAATGATATTAATTACTTTTTTTTTATATTCACTAATTCCTTATATCAATAATTTTTACAACGAGAATTTCAATAATTTATTTTATATTTTAATATTAATAAATTTTATTTCCTCATTAAAAAGTCCAAGAATATATATTCTTTCAAAGAATTTAGATTTTAAAAGAAATATTTTAATGGAAGTAATACCATCATTAATAGGGTCAATTGCAGGTTTAATATTTGCTTATTTTACCAAAGATGTTGCTTCAATTTTGTATGCAACAGTTATTTCTAGTATTTTACGAGTATTCTTTTCACAATATTTTGCAATATATTATTATAAAATTTCTTTCCAATTTCATCTTTTAAAATATATTTTTTCATTTGGATTATGGGTTATGATTGAGCGATTAATCATATCGATAGGTCAAAATATTGATAAAATAATATTATCTTTAACGTTAGATTTATATTGGGTTGGAATATACCAAATAGGAAAAAGTTTAGGATATAGATTATTTAACCTTTTAAATGAAATACTTAATGGAATTTTTTTTCCTCTATTGTCAAAGATGAAAAATAGTAAGAATATTTCTATTAAAAAAATAAATAAAATAGTTTTAATGGTTTTCTTATCAGGTATATTACTTAGTTTGATCGCATTATTTATAATCCCATATATTACTAACTTTTTAGGAGAACAATGGATTAAAAGTAAAGAAATCAGTCTATATCTGGTTAGTGGAGGTTTATTAATGTTTATAAGCAATTTTATTTTAAGAAGTGTTTTTAAAGCATTTGGAAATGCAAAAATAGTTGCAACTACTGAATTATATAAGACTATTACCTTATGTTTTCTGATTACAACACTGGGACATTTTTATCAACTATCGGGTATAATTTTTGCATTAATATTGTCTGAATTCCTAATCTTTATTTATGTAGTATTTAATTTAAAAAAACTTTTTCAATGTTTAAAATTTAAATTTAAATAGAAATTTAATTAAGGTTTATTCAAATATTAAAAATATAAAATTCGATAAATGATAAAAACTCTAAATAAAACTTTCAAAATAAAAGTAAAAAACGTTTTGTATAATGAAGCATCACATCTTTACTTAAAAAAAAAAAACTTAGAAATATTAATTGATTTAAACTCTCTTAAAAAATATCAATCTAAAATAATATCAATGTGTGGCAAACTTAATAAAGGAAAATATTATAAGTTATCAAAAAAAAATTTATATTTTGATTTAATTTTAGCAGGAAGACATAAATTGAGAATAATAGATTTTAAAAAAAAAATAGTAACCTCTATAGCAAAAGATGCTAATAAAAATAAAGCAATTTTTGATGCAAAAATAAGATTAAAATATCCAATTATTCCAGCACCTAAAGTATTTAATATAAAAGAAGATAAAGTTACTGAACAATTGATTATAAATACAAATCAAAAAGAATATCTACTTACACACCCAAAAGATGCTTTGTTAGCTCTTAAAAGTATGTTGCCTGTCATTTCCAAGCATTGTGAGCAAAGAAAAAATGGGAGACATTATTCCATAACTCATGGACAACTCTATAAAAATGATCATGTATTGAAGAATGAAAAAGAAAAAATTTTTTTAGTAGACTGGAGTGAAGGTGGGCATAAAGATAAAAATGCAAAATCTGAAATTTTCTTTGATGTAATTAGTTGTATAAAATGGTGCTTATTAAATCGAAGATTTTATATTTACTATTACTTCAGGTATATAAATAGTTTTTTAGAGTTAATTTTCATAATATCTAAAAAATCAAGAATAATCAATTTTAAAACAGAAGCATTAGAAACAATAAAATTTATTGAGTCAGATAATAAAAACTATCTTAAAAAATTATTATATAAGAATTTAAAAAAGAAGATTGTAAATTATGATAATTAAAAAACTAAAGCTTTTTTTTGGTGTATTAAAAAAAAATAAAGTGAAATATGCTTTCTTGAGAAGTTACGATGATTTTCTTGATGGTCATATAGATAAAGACTTAGATATAGTTATTGACTGGAATCACAAAAGTAAATTTGAAGATAGTTTGTTCAAACACTTCAATGATAAATCTACAACTGTATATATTAAAGGTATCTGGGAAACAGCTATACAGTATCGTATATTTAATTTTCAAACTAAAGAAAAAATCATTTTAGATGTTAGAAAAGATTATACATTTAATGGTAAAAAATTGATTAACAACCAAGCATTAATTCAAAATATTAGATCGTATAAGAGTATTTTTATATTAAACAAAAAAATAGAAAACGAAATGTTAGTTTATCATATTTTTTTTAAAAAAAGATTTAAAAAAAGATATAAAATGAAGCTTAAAGAACTGAACATATTAGAAGAAAAATTTATTAAAAAACTTTTTAATAATATTATAAACCTTGATGATCTAGAGAATATTTTCACAGATATAAAAAATAAATTAAATAAATCTGAAAATTTTTTAAATAAAATTTTATATAAAATTTCAAGTTTTTTTATAGTTAAAAAATCTTTGCATATAGTTTTATTAGGACCAGATGGTTCAGGTAAATCCACCATAGGATTTGAAATAGAAAAAATATTTTTAATGCTAGGTCTTAACGCAAACTACTTTCATTATTCCCGTGGCAGAAATTCTATGTTAAAAAAAAAAAAATATATAGAACCTAAAATAAGTGAAAAAAAAAAAAAATTAAAAAATTTATTTCCAAAAAATTTATTTTTTATCTATAGATTTTTACACCATGTTAAAAAAGAATTAATATTTTTAGGAATTTTTTTTAGATATAATAATCACTACAGTAAAACAATAATTGAAAATAAAAAAAATAAAAAAATATCAATAATTGATAGATTTCCATTAAACAGCTGTATAGATAAAAAAAAACTTCAATATTACTCTATCACAAGACATTTCCTTTCTTTACTGATTAAACCACCAAGAAAGGTATATTTTTTACATGCTGATGAAAACATAATATATAAAAGAAAACAAGAACTAAACATTAATCAGATAAAACAATTTATGAAATATGAAAAAAATTTAATAATAAAAAAAAATATTGATTATAAAGTAATTGATGTAAACAAAAATATTGATGAAGTTGCTTTTGAAATTGTAAGAGATTTAACAAGTTGCTTTAGAAATGAAACAATGCAATATAAATTATAAATAATGTTTAAAAAGTTTGTAAATTTTTTTTTATATAAGATTAATGAAATTTTAAAAGTTCAATTTGGCAATAATCAATGGGTGTGGCCAAAATATAGACTACCATATTTAAAAAATTATAACATAAATGATAATTATGAATTAAAAAATCCTTTTTTTCAAAAAAAATCTTATAGTTATTCTTTATTAAAAAGTTTGATAATACTAAGTAAAAGATTGCATGCAAAAAAACCTTTTACATTAGTTAGACTTGGAGACTCGGAGATGCTTTTTTTAAACGGAGTAATGGTTGGCAATATTGTGAAAAGGTCTTTTTTAACTAATGATATAGGTCAATTTGATTTAAATTTATATAAAGAATTTACATTGAAAAATAATTTTATTTGTGTTCCTGATAAATATTCTCTAAATCAATATTTAAGTTTAAATGTAACCGAAGAAAAAAAAAATATTTCTGTTGAATGTGTTTATCAATTAATAGCATCCAAGTTATTATTTTATATTTTAAATGGCTATAAGGTTGGTATAATTGGTGCGCATGAAAAAGTTGAGGTAATTAAAGAATTAATGAAGCATAAAGAGTATCGAGAATATTTAGGTTTAAATAGAATAATAGAATACATTCAAGTTCCACAAAAAGGTGCTTCTAAAAACTATGAAGAGACTATGTCTAAAATAGAAGAACAGATGTCAGGTGAGGCCGATGTATATCTTGTGGGCATGAGTGTTGCTAAGCTTATGATTTTACCAAAATTACGTGATAGGTATGGCAAAATTTTTTTAGATATTGGTGTAGGAATCGACGCAATAGCAGGTGTTATACCAAACACTAAATCTTTTTTTGGAAATTGGATCAATTATAGGTTAAAGAACTATGATTATTCTAAAATAAATTTTTTTTCTTATCAAACACTAGTAAAGAAAAAAATAGAAAATATAAAGTATTTGAATTAAAAAACTATAAAATATGATTTCAGCAAAATTTAAACTTTGATGATTAATTGCTAATTACATTAAATACAAAAATTCAATTTTTATTAATTATATGTTTATAGCCATAGGTAGTTCACCTAGTTCAGGTAGCACTTTTTTGTCAGATTTGCTTGATAGTACAGATGTAACTGCAGTGGCACCAGAGCTTAATCTTTTTGGTCTAAAACAGTTATATAATATTAAACAATTTAAAAAAAACGCATATCATTGCAAATCATCATCTGTATTTAAAACTACTCACCATCTAATGACTGATTTTTTATATCAGTGGGGTTTAGATAAAAAACGGTATGAGCAAATGGTTTTTAATTCAAATAGTACAATTAGTTTTTTAAATAGTTTAAAAGATCACTATCTTTCACTGCGAGGTAAAAATTTAAATAGTGTGTTATTTGAAAAAAGTCCGATTAATATTAATGCGATTAAAAAATATTTAAATTATTATGATCAATATTTTATTCATATTGTTAGAAATCCAATATATTCTTTTATGTCTTACAAAAAAAGAGATATCTCGATAGATCTTGCATTAGTGTCTTGGCTTGTAGATCAGGCCATAGTTTTTGAATTTCTTAATCATCCAAAATTAATATTAATTAAATATGAAGATCTTGTTAAAAACCCATATAAAATTACTTCTGATATTATTTTAAAAATTTCAGGAAAATTTATTAGTCAAAAAAAAATAAAAAATAAATTTTTGAAAAATAATTATAGAAAACTTCATATTACAAGAATAAAAACATGGAGCTCTAAAAAATCTAATATAATTCATGATGGTAATAAAAAAATTATTACAGATGAAGATATAAAATCATTAAATTTATTATGGAGATTAAAAGTAGGTAAAACCTATGCTAAATCTTTTAAGATTTCTAATGTTAGTTTTCAAAAAATATGTAAAAAGTTAGGATACTTTGATGACATAAGCAAATATATAAAAAAAGATATTTATGAAAAAAAATTTAGATTTAGTAAAAAAACAAAATTACAATTTTTCAGAAAATGGATGATTGATTATAGGTATAGACGAACATCATTCAATGAAGTTAACGCTTATTTAAATCCAATTGAATTCATTAAATAAATGTTAAATTTGAAATTAAAAAAAATATAATTTATTTTGAAAATTAGAAAATATTAGTATACTTGTCTAAGCACACAAACTAATATTATTTTACCAGATATAAATAACAATTAACAAGACAAAAACAAAATATGGAAATTCAGGATCCTATAGATAAAAAAAAACTTAAAATTCAATCGTTGTTAAATCATCCAGTAACGCAAAAGTGCTGGTATGGATTTTTAACTGATGAAATGGGTAATAGGAAATATCTAATTGCGGAGGGTGTTGCAAGAATTACTGAAAATGAAGAATTTTATAATTCTTGGATTAATTCAAAAAATTTAAATATAAATGAATTTCAAGCAGAGGAATCAGTTTCCTTTTTTGATTTTGAATGGAATCTATTTCCATTTGTAAATAACGAAAAAGAATTGCAGTTTAGGGGTTTTGACAGATATCAAATTAAAGCAGAAGATATTAAAGGAAAATTGTTGCTAGATGCTGGGTGTGGAGCTGGAACTTTATCTGAATATTTTTTAAAAAAAGGAGCAAATGTTGTTTCTGTTGATCTTTCAAATGCGATAAATGTTGCAGCAAAAAAATTATACTCTTATAAAAATTGGAATGGATTTAAAGCGGATATTACAAAACTTCCTTTCCCAGATAATTATTTTGATTATGTTCATTGCGAAGGTGTAATTCAACATACTCATAATTCATTCGAAACAGTAAAAGAATTGGTGAGAGTAACTAAAGTTGGTGGACATATAGCTGCTTGGCACTACACAAAACCAAAAAAGCAAAGTTTTTTAAATAAATACTTTAGCAATTTAAGAGAAAAGAGAAGAAGAAAATTTAGATCCTGGGACAAACATGTCTTCATTGCTTACACAGCATTTTTAACTTTACTAGGTTATATCCCAGTAATTGGTGGTTTGCTAAATAGAGCAAAATTTATATCAAAAAAAAGTTTAAATAAAAGTTTTCAAGCTAATTGGGCAATGACTATGGATGCCCTTGGTTGGCATGAATATCAACGTTTTGTAACTAAAGATGAATTTAAAGAATACTTTTCTGAGTGTGGAAATTTTAAAACTGTTTATGAAGACCCATATGCTGCTATTGTTCACTACATTAAACTTTAAAACTATAAAAATTTAAGTAAGGAATTTTAGAGTTAATAGGTAAATTAGACAGAACATTAAAATTAAATATATAAATATTTTTTTAATTAATGTTATATTGTTTAAACTATACCATTTATAAAAATTAATTTTTTAAAAAAAAATATGATTCAAATTCTCATTTTTTATAACTTTAAAAAGTAACGAACAAAATGTGTGGAATTTCAGCATGGTTTTCAGAAAAAACTATTTTAATAAAAGATTTTAACAATTTCAGAGATTCTGTTGCACACAGAGGGCCAGATAACTCACAAACAAAAATCTATAAATATGATAATAAATTTGTGGCTTTGGGTCATAGACGTTTATCCATTATAGACTTGAACGATAAGGCAAATCAACCAATGAGTTACGGATCGTATCAGATAGTATTTAATGGTGAAATCTATAATTACTTAGAGTTAAAGGATGAACTTAAAAAAAAAGGCGTAACTTTTGAAACAAATTCGGATACAGAAGTCTTATTGAAATCCTATATTTATTGGAAAGAAAAATGTCTTGATAAATTTAATGGCATGTTTTCTTTTCTGATCGTTGATGAAGATAAAGAAAAAATATTTTTTGCAAGAGATAGATTTGGTATAAAACCGTTGTACTATTATAGAGACGACCATACTTTTTATTTCGCCTCAGAAATAAAACAATTTATTACTTTGCGTGACTTTAAGCCAGTAGGTAATATTAATGCTATCGGGAATTTTATTGATAATAGGTACCTTGATTATAGTGAAGAGACATTTTTTAAAGACGTATTTCAAGTAAGGGGTGGTGAGGCTGGTTTTGTAAACTTAAAAAATCTTAAAATGGATAAATATATATGGTACGATCTAAATAAAAAAAATATTAAAAGTACTGGAACATTTAAAGAAAAATTTAATAAAAGTATAGACTATAGGTTGAGGTCTGATGTTGAAGTAGGGTCTTGTTTATCAGGTGGGGTTGATTCTTCAAGT
>Ga0209425_10002093_pt1 | contig 22667 bp, 23 predicted proteins | sample COG_05_FD_184749 | JGI IMG/M metagenome (GOLD analysis project Ga0209425, IMG submission 184749) | Pelagic Microbial community sample from North Sea - COGITO 998_met_05 (SPAdes) (version 2) | ecosystem: Environmental > Aquatic > Marine > Neritic zone/Coastal water | place: Helgoland, sampling...
GTTTTAAAAGAGCCTGGTATACGTCGCTTTTCGTTCGTCTCGTTACCAGCAAGTCCAGGCATTCTACAGTCTTTAACGGCCCTGTCAACGCTATTGCGCTGTTTATTTTAATCTATTTCAACACCCTCGAGAATCTGTGCTTTTTTCAATCCAAAATCCCTGAATGTTATCGAAAATATGTATTAACAAGAGGTTATCAGCCACTGCCACACCCAGATTTCACCCCATTAGGAACTAAGAGCCACCCTCGCGAAACGTCTTTTACCCACTTGAACTACAAAATGTTCGCCGGTCGGTAACAAAACCGCATTTTCTTCAATGCGCTGACCATCTTTCTTTACCGCCCCCTGCTTAATCATCCGCAAACCTTCACTCGTACTCTTCGTCAAAGAAGCCATCTTTAAAATATTCGCTATCGGCATACCTTCTGCAGGTATCGTTAGTGATATCTCCGGCATCTCATCGGGCACCTCATTACGCGCAAACCTGGAAATGAATGCTTCATGCGCAGCCTTAGCAGCTTCCTCAGAATGAAATCTAGACACGATTTCTTCTGCTAACAAGAACTTTATGTCCCTAGGATTCTTCCCAGCTTCAGCATCGAGCTTAAACTGATTGATCTCTTCAATAGTACGAAAGCTCAACAATTCAAAATATCGCCACATCAACTCATCTGAAACCGACATCAACTTCCCATACATATCATTAGCGGGCTCATCTATACCTATATAGTTGCCCAAGGACTTAGACATCTTCTTCACACCGTCCAAGCCTTCTAATAGAGGCATTGTAATAACCACCTGCTGAGACTGCTTATAATGACGCTGTATCTCACGCCCCATCAATAGATTGAACTTTTGATCTGTGCCACCCAACTCAACATCAGCCCTCATCTCAACAGAGTCATACCCCTGCAACAACGGATACAAAAACTCATGAATCGCAATCGGCTGATTGCCCGTATAACGTTTATGGAAATCATCTCGCTCCAACATACGCGCCACAGTGTGCAATGATGCTAACTTTATAAGATCGGCCGCGGACTTATGCTTCATCCAGTCCGAGTTGAACAACACCTCAGTCTTCTTGGGATCCAATATTTTAAACACCTGCTCCTTATACGTTGCCGCATTTCGCTCAACATCTTCCTGAGTTAGCGGCTGCCTCGTCACATTCTTTCCTGTTGGATCACCGATCATGCCTGTGAAATCGCCAATCAAAAACAAAATATCATGGCCTAAGTCTTGAAGCTGGCGCATTTTGTTGATCAAGACGGTATGACCTAAGTGCAAATCAGGCGCAGTAGGGTCAAACCCAGCCTTTACCCTCAACGGTTTCCCAGAAGCCAGGCGCTCCTTTAAGGAATCCAAACCAATAACTTCCTCAACGCCACGCTCGATTGTGTCCAAAATCTCTTTCACTCTTCTACTCCACTGTGTTTGCTATATAAGGAGCAGGATACGATAATGGTTTTTTAAATGCTAGGATGCCGCTCATGAAATACATTGGCCTCATGTCAGGAACAAGCCTAGATGGCATCGATGCAGCCCTGGTCGACTTTAGCAAACCCCAACCCAAGCTTTTAGACACCTACGCAAAACCCTTCCCTGCAGACATTAAAGCGCGATTAGCAGAATTCCATAAACCTGGATTTGACGAGATCACTCGCCTGGGTGAGCTAGATCACTTGCTGGGCAATAACTTCGCGGAAGCGACATTGCAACTCATGAATAAAAGCAAGATTAGCGCAAAAGATATCCAAGCCATTGGAAGTCATGGGCAAACCATTCGACATCACCCCCATGGCAACCATCAATTCACCCTCCAAATTGCTGACCCCAACATTATTGCGGCAACGACACGCATCACCACCGTTGCTGATTTTCGCAGGCGCGACATGGCCGTCAACGGACAAGGCGCCCCACTTGCCCCTGCATTTCATCACTCTATCTTTGCCCACGAATCAAAATCACGCGCCATCGTCAACATTGGCGGCATCGCTAACGTCACGCTCTTAATACCTGGCAAGCCTGTTGTCGGATTCGACACAGGGCCAGGCAACTGCTTAATGGATGCTTGGTGTGAAAAACATACCGGAAAACCATTTGATGAAAGCGGCGAGTGGGCAAGCACCGGAAAAACGAGTGGAGCTTTATTCGAGAGCACATTAAGCGATCCCTATTTTTCTCGCGAACACCCCAAAAGCACAGGCAGAGAACACTTTAACCTGGAATGGCTAAAAAGCAGCGCCTCACCAGAGGATACGCAAGCAACGCTGTTGGCACTCACTGCAAAAACAATCATCGACGCAATTCACCCCCACATGACAACAGGCGATATCATCGTGTGTGGCGGCGGCGCGCACAACACTGCGCTCTTAAAATTACTGCAAACTCAAACACGATGCACCGTGTCAACAACGCAGGACCACGGACTGAACCCAGACTGGATTGAAGCCATCGCATTTGCATGGTTTGCAAAACTCACCCTTGAACAAAAACCCGGAAACCTTCCCAGTGTCACGGGCGCCGCAAGACCTGTCATCTTGGGCGGTGTTTATTTTGCATTATGAAACTCAAACCTTTTTTCAAGCCCGACACTTTCCTGCAAAGCTGCCAACTTGTTTTTTGATGATATTGTTCTTGGGTGCTCTTCCCCACAGTGTGCTCGACGAATCTCCAGAGATGCCTCACAGGCTTTTATCGCATCAACAGGGTCATCCAAACGATTATGGCAAGAACTTAAATTATAATAATAAGCGCCCAATAAATCCGGGCAAAGCTTGCTTTCTTCCGCCAAAGAAACGGCACTTGAAAAATGGGTTTTCGCTTGTTCAAACTTCTCTTCTTTAAACAAAGCCAATCCAGTTTTTGCCTGCTTAACGGCACTACTTATACCTCGCATTTGTGCCAACTTTAACTTGATTTTCTCTATCTTTGGCGTATCTGTTTGTAAACTCAACGAAGTTTCGTAATGTTTTTTTGCCAAAGAAAGATTACCTAATTTTAATTGGCACGACCCCATGTTATAAACGCAGGTCGCTTTTTCTTTATCGGACTTAAGCTGAGGCAAGACTGCATTATACGCTGCATAAGCTTGCTTATATTCACCACCCTCATACACCACTTTTGCCACATTGAGCTGGGCGGATAATGATGTTGGATTTTTCAAAAACGCTAAGCCCTCAAAAAGTTCAGGTTGAATTTTTTGATTGGCATAGGATGATAACTCATCAGATACAACACCCGCCGCACTAGCCAACTCAGCTTTAACCTCCTGTGTGAAACCTCCATGCTGAAGGTAAGAATATTTGGCCAACAATTTCAATGTACTCACAGGAATCAACTCTTCATCAGCAAATTTTTTAACATGGGTTAACTGCCGCTTAACCGTATGTAATAAAAGAAGCGGCACATTAACGCCCCGCCTAAGAAACATCTCACAATCGCGATCGTTAATCGATTGAAAAGGAAGAAAATGGGCAGTCGACTGACATACATAGCGCATAGCCGAACTTTCCTTAGCAAGCTGCTCTCTATAGTAATCAATCATATTATGGGTGAATAAGTAAGAAAATACCTTTTCTAATCCGGGCAGAAATTCAGCTCGAATGATCGCTTCTTGCTGAGCTGAAAGCGTTGTTGATTGAGGGTATTGTTTCGTCTGCTTTGCATCACACGGTATCGCATAAACACCTCTCAAACTATCAGGCATGCTATTAATGTGCTGGTTAGTATACGACGAGGTGATTCGCTCATCCCAATCAAACAACTTCGAGGACATTGGCTTCATTGCCAACTTGTTATACCCGCCCACAAACTTGACATCTATGCGATCTGTTGACGCGTCATAATTCGCAGCAACAACAAACCTTACGGCACTGCTAAACTCTTCACCCCCCACCTTAACAGGTGCCGCAACAACAAACTTTTGAATAACGCAGCACGGAATACCCGTTTTAGAAATCTCATCTCTTAATTCATGCAACTTACCTAAGTCCTTAGGTCTTTTTGAAAAATATTTAGGGAGTAGTGTCTCACTGCCTGAACTGGCTAAATAGACCAGCGTTTCTTTAAGACTTTTCTTAGGCAACACAACTACACCTATAGCACGCACACCATCTGTCGGTTTTAAAATAACCCACTGGCCGTTAATTTTTTCTATGGCTTCAGTACTTGCCTCTAAATGCTCTAAATGGATAACTGTCGAATGCTTTACAAGCTCAGGCGCAATCTTACCAAAAAGATCGTAAACAAACGCTTTATTGAGCGGCAAGCGAGCCGAATCGCTATATCCATTCAACACCGCTAGATTCGCAGCTTTTATTTGCGCAAGACCAGCTACGTGATGCGGATTTGTTTCTCGACTCAAAGCCGAAGAATCAATCACAACCAACCCCGGTGACAAGGCTTTTGAATCGCTCAGTAAGCCCGATAACGATTGCATTTTAATTTCTGGGTGCTTCTCAAGCAAATCATCTGGCAATATCATCTTTTGTAATGGCGTGAACGAATAAGGACTACTACGCGGCTCTGGAAACATCTTCTGAAATAACATCGCTTTAAGAGAGGGGTTTGGTGTTATTAAGTGAATGGTTTTATGCCAGCCAAGCATTGTTTCGATAATCCGCTCTTCCATCGATTGCTTATACACTTTCTTATAACCCGTATAACCCACACCACCCCAACCTGGGCCACCCTCACAGAGTATAGATTCCTTCCGCCCGATAATAGCATCGAAATTAAGCACTAACGTTTGTGACTGCATTGATAAACCCTCTTTTTTTATTACCCTCATTTTACGGGGCGAAGACCTTGGAAGTAAAATATTTTATTAACGCATGGCGCGTGTTATCATATTTATACACATCAATCGCGCTTAAAGGGAAAATATGAAACACAAATCGTTACTCGCATTCGCTCTGACTTTCATCATCACCACAAGCTTGGGTAACACCTTACCCTTACCAGACTCACTCACCGCACTAAACTCAACAACGGGGCAACACACCCTGATTGACAGTCATTATAAACTAGACTACTGGCCGCTTAGCCAATACTTTGTCACAGAACACGGCTTAACGTATTGCGCACCCGCGAGCATAGCGATGGTGTTAAACAGCATGAACATCGAACCTCCACTCACACCCGAACATGCGCCCTACGCCATGTTCACGCAAAACAATCTTTTTAACTCGCACGCTATCGTCGATATCATCACCCCTACAAAAATCAAACATCAAGGGTTGACGCTCGATCAAGCGGCTACTATTTTAAAAGCCTTCAACCTTAAAGTCACCACAGTGCATGCAGACGAAGCAAACATTAAAAACTTTACTGACGAATTAAAAACAGCACTGAAGAAAAAACACAGCTTTGTTATCGTTAACTTTTCCCGCAAAGGCATCAAACAAAAAGGTGGAGGGCACTTCTCCCCTATAGCTGCTTACAACGACACAACCCAACAAGCGCTCATCTTAGATGTTGCCAGATACAAATACCCACCTGCCTGGGTCGACACAGAAACACTGCTTGGCGCTATGCAAACAACTGATAGCACGAGTGAACTATCACGCGGCTATCTAATCATCACAAAGAAGAACACAATGAATGATGTATAAACGATACCCCTCTATCAACGCTTAAGTATAAATGATATATTAGCCTCCTAAATAATAATAAATTAGGGGGCCTCATGACAATCTCTGGAAAAAAGAAGCACGCAACTCAAAAATCAAATGCCACACTGTTTTCAAGCAAACCTCTTGAAACCGTAATATTTATCCCTACAGTTGACGAATTATGCCTAGCATTAAAACAAAAAAACGTTATCGCAAACATTACACCGGGTATTTTTGGCAGCGAAGCGTTTGTTATCTCTTTAGACCGTAACGCGACAAAACATGACATCAAAGACACTCGAGAACTGCTGAGCAAAACGTTATTTAAAGGCATTAAAAATATTAAATTCGCCGAAAGCAAACCATCTAGCACTATCAGCTTAAACAAAGAGGGCTATGATCAATTTATGGAAAACTTCGAAACATTGCAACAAGAACGACGAATGAGCATGGAAGCAATGCGCTAATCCGCTTTTTCTTCTTTTGCTTCTTCAAACGATAAAATATCACCTGGCTGGCAATCTAAATATTCACAGATTGCCTCCAAGGTAGAAAAACGCATCGCTTTAGCTTTGCCTGTTTTGAGTATCGATAAGTTCTGCTCGGTAATACCAATTGCACCGGCGAGCTCTTTCGAACGCACCTTTCGCGTTGCCATCATTACATCTAAATTTACCACTACAGGCATCGTTACTCCTAAATTGTTAAGCTATGCTCTTCACTCAACTTACACGCTTCTGCCATAATCCCAGACACCAATAACACAATCACCGCCGTCAACATCATCGCACCATTCACGCCACTAAATGTTAGCTCAATATAACGATGCCCTGGCGGGTTATCCCACGTCATCGCTACCGCCATCAAACCATCAAACAATGTATCAACAATTTCATAGGCTAATAACAAATAACCAATACGCTTAATCACATTAACCACAATCAATGAAAAAATTTCACCTGCACGGAAAAAATGGAACAGTTTTGACAACGTATAAAAAAGATAAACTAGCAACGCGACAGGCAACGCACTAATCAGAAAACCAATACAACGATCCTCAAATGACAGTGGATGCAAAATAAGAATGCTCGGAGGAATAAAATTAATGCCAACATCTGCACCAACAGACTGAGCGCCCCCACCCGACACACCCGGGATGCCAAACCAAAATAAGACAAGCAATACAGGCATGACCAGCATAACCCCATACGAAAGCAACTGTAATAATCGTGATGTTTTTTGTATATTCATTTTTTCTCCTCTTTTACTGTAGCGCGCCAGACACTAGGGATAAAAGCGCCTGGCGCCCGACAACCTACACTTTGTAGGACTGCACATACCCTGAGTCTTTAGAACACGTCAGCGACCCATGGCCATCCGGCCCTTGGGTCACTGTAAAAAACAACTTACCTGATGTCGTCAACGTTGTCGTCGCCACTGAACATGTATCCATGCGTGGTGGAAATGCTCTAACGTCTTCTGGAATATCATGCCCGTTCACCGTGAGCGGCACAAGCCCTGCAAGCTTATAACCCTGCATATCGAACCCGACTGCCTGACTATCGCGCAACACAATATGCTGTATATCACCATAATAGATCGGTTCGCCTGGATTTGACCTCGCAATGCGAAAATCCACCGTCAAAGGCGCATGCTGCGCTGACATATTCAATAATTCAATCTGATTGGCGCTAGCAATGGTTCCAACGCCCATTAATGCGCCCAATAAGGCGAGTTTCTTTATTAACATAATTACTGTCTCCTGTTTTTTTATCTGGAATGAAAAAGATTTATTCACCCAATGTAGCTGTGCCGCCTCGTTAGTGTGGGTCGCATCCCCCACACTAACGAGCGCACTAACTAAGGCAAGCTTCCTTGTTGACAGAACGTCTACTGCCTAATGAGTGTCAGTTAGGAGTATAAGTGAATTATTATCGTAAAACAATAACTTTTTGCTTTAATTCATTAATTAATTACTGCTCAGCATTAACGCAACCAGAACGGTCGCACGAATACCAATAGAATTGCTAGGTTGAAAATGACGACCCACAGCCACAACTCGTTTTTGCATTCGGGTTTCGGATAATGAACTGTGCACCCTGCACGTCTTCAGAATAATCCACCTCAGCGCCGACCAAATATTGCAAGCTCATTGAGTCAATTAAAAACTGGACCGTACCGCCGCTTTCCCCGCCTTCGTCAGTAGCTGCCTCCATAACCACTTCACGCTTAATAACAGTATCATCCTCATTTACCTCTTCATCGAAGGTAAAGCCGTATTGCATACCTGAACAACCACCCCCTGTGACAAAGATGCGTAAATTGAGCTGAAGATTTTCTTCCTCACACATTAACTCCCACACTTTACGTGCAGCTGAATCCGTGACTTTAATCGGTTGTGGCACATGAACCTTGGCTGTCATACTGTTCTCCATATATGGGCAATAATTATCATTTATTTACATTATAACGTCAATGACCTTATAATCCCCTCCAAATTAGAGAGGGTTCTTATGCATTGGCTAAAAGCATTTCACGTTATATCAATGGTTTGCTGGTTTGCCGGACTTTTTTACCTGCCCAGACTTTTCGTTTATCACGCCATGAGTGACGACAAAACAAGCCAGGATCGCTTTAAGATCATGGAATGGAAGCTGTACTACTACATTTCAACCCCCAGCATGCTCTTAACCGCTTTGTTTGGATTTATCATGATCCATTCAAATTACGACTATTATGCCCACCTCAATTGGCTACACGTTAAGCTCACTTTCGTGCTTTTTTTGGGATTTTATCATATTTATTGCGGAAAATGCCTACATGATTTCAAGCAAGACCGGAACACGCACAACAATAGATTCTATCGCATTCTGAATGAAGTACCGGTCTTATTCCTCGTCGCAATCGTGCTACTCACCTTCGTGAAGCCGTTTTAACGACGACTGTGCTATACAGCCACCATTTCAAAGTCATCTTTAGTCGCGCCACAGTCAGGACAACACCAGTTAGGCGGCACATCATCCCAAAGCGTACCCGCCTCAATGCCGTCCTCTGGCCAACCAACGGCTTCGTCATACATATAACCGCACAGTAAGCACATATATTTTTTATATTCCATGGTTCGCCTCGATATGTTATAAAGCCCATATCGTAACAAACTTTGATAAAGAGTCAAAATATAAAAGGCAAACTATGACGCAATCCGCTGAATTATATGCGAGAGCTATCAACATTATTCCTGGCGGGGTGAATTCACCCGTGCGCGCTTTTGGTGGCGTTGGTGGCAACCCCCTTTTCTTCAAAGGCGGGGAAGGCGCCTATCTTACAGATGTCGATCATAAGCGCTATATCGATTACGTCGGCTCATGGGGCCCGCTTATTCTAGGGCACGCACACCCAAGCGTAGTGACGGCTGTAAAAAATGCCGCTGAAAATGGTTTGAGCTTTGGTGCTTCAACTGAAATTGAAATCAAGATCGCCAAAAAAATATCAACGCTCATGCCCTCTATAGAAAAAATTCGCATGGTCAACTCAGGCACCGAAGCGTGCATGAGCGCCATCCGCTTAGCCCGAGGCTACACCAAACGCAATAAAATCATTAAATTTATTGGCTGCTATCACGGTCATACAGATTCTTTACTCGTTCAAGCTGGCTCAGGTGGCGCAACGTTTAACGTGCCCAACTCAGCAGGCGTGCCGCAGAGCTTCACTGAACACACCTTACTCGCGGATTTTAATGATTTAAGCCAAGTGGCAAAACTCTATGAAGAACACGGCAAAGATATTGCTGCAATCATTGTAGAACCTGTTGCCGGCAACATGGGGTTAGTCGAACCTGCGCCTGAGTTCTTACAAGGCCTACGCGACTTCTGCACACACAACGGCAGCGTGTTAATCTTCGATGAAGTGATGACGGGTTTTCGAGTCGCCCTAGGTGGCGCGCAAGAGCGCTACGGCATTACACCGGACTTAACCACACTGGCCAAAGTCATCGGTGGCGGCATGCCCGTCGGCGCCTTCGGTGGTCGTGCAAACATCATGAACCACCTCGCACCTGACGGTGATGTCTATCAGGCCGGCACACTCTCCGGCAACCCCGTCGCCATGGCGGCAGGGCTTGCTCAACTTAATCTTATTTCGGAAGAAGGCTACTTCGAACGCCTAGAAACATCGACAACCATACTCGCTGAAGCAATCAAAGATCTCGCGGCTGAGTCCAACATACCATTACAGGTTCCTCACGTTGGCAGCATGTTCTGTTTGTTCTTCACAGAAAATCAAGATATACGTAATTTCGACGACGTGAAAGCCTGTGATGAAAAACGCTTTCAAGCATTTTTTCACGCACTATTATCTGAAGGCGTCTACATTGCACCTTCGGCTTTTGAATCTGCGTTCATGTCATCAGCCCACGGGCCCTTTGAAATTGAACAAACCTTAATTAGCATGGAACGCGCTTTTAAGTCACTCTAACTAAACCGCCATAACGGGAACACACAATGAGCAAATTTGACATTTATAGCCTCGGTAATGCATTAGTTGACTTGGAATTTGAAGTCACCGAAGCACAACTTTCAACCCTTAAGGTTGGAAAAAGCCTAATGACATTAATCGACGAGGAGCGTCATCACCAACTTATCGACGACCTAGACGGTTTCAAACACGCCAAAGCGTGCGGTGGCTCTGGCGCAAACTCAATTGCTGCCGCTCAAGTCCTCGGCGCAACCACGTACTTTACGTGCCGTGTCGGAAACGATATTACCGGTAACTTTTTCTACGAAGACTTCCACTCAAAAGGCGTTGAAACCAATTTAAAAGCTGAAGGCCGCCCTGACGCCATCACAGGGAAATGCATTGTCATGCTCACACCCGATGCCGAACGCTCTATGTGCACTTTCTTGGGCATCGCTGATCAATACACCGACGAAGACATCGACCAAGACGCACTCCTTAACTCAAAATTTCTTTACGCTGAAGGTTATGCGTCAACGTCAGAACCGTCACGCAAGGCAGTTGTAAAAGCATTGAAAATTGCGCGTAACAATAACATCAAAACATCCCTCTCACTTTCTGATCCAAATATCGTCATGCATTTTCGCGAAGAATTGCTTGAAATGATGAACGGTAAAGTCGACATTATTTTCAGCAACCGCGATGAAGCGCTACTCTTCTGTCAAACCGATGATATCGATGAAGCGCTCGAAACGATGAAACAATACGCAAACACTTTTGCAGTAACGCTGGGTAAAAACGGCTCTGTTGCTTACGATGGAAAAGAAATGCATTACTCTCATCGCTATAAAACAACTCCTATTTCAACGCTAGGTGCAGGCGACACGTTTGCTGGCGCATTCCTCTACGCTCTCTCAAAAGGGCAATCGTACAAAGAGGCAAATGAAATCGCAAACGTTGCAGGTGGCGTAATCGTCTCTAAATTTGGGCCTCGCATCAACGAAGAAGATGCCGCGCTAATCTTGTCAACAGCAAAAGAAAGACAAGAAACACAAGCCACATAAAATCTTAATACGTGACGTGCGTACTCATGGAAGACAGTACGCCGTCACCGCTTCGATCTTACGATTCACCAAAACCTCATCAAACCTCAATGCAACACCGTCCTGCAAATAAGGAAAGGCAAAATACATCGTAACATCCCCAGCGGGGTACCATCGCTTCATCGATTGAGAATTCAAAAAGTCGGCTTTATCAGACCACTCTACCGTCGTCCAAGCTCCTTCTGGTTGATACGCCTTAATTTCAATACCTAAGTCTTTTGCTTGTTCGCAGAGAATTTTATCGCTCGACTCAATATCAACATTAACTTGCGCAAGCGACGAAGCCTCATTCAACCGTGTTTGCGAGGAATTGACATGCCACGAAGGGTAATCAGCTAACTGTGGGTGTGTCGGTATGTTGATCGCCTTATATTTTCCAAAGTTAGCAAACGATGCAAAATATAGGTTTGGCAGATTATAGTGCTGAACCTGCGTAAAACACATCAGCGCCAATGTCGCCAATACGCCATGTTGTAATTTAATATTTCGCCGAGAAAACAGAACCGCCGTGGTAAAAATTAATGTGTAAGGAACCCAGGTATATCGATTACCGTGATTTAACATCGACATCGGGTTTGAACGTGTGATCATAAACGCAGACGCCAACAAAAACAACGCGCACAAGACCAACATGATGGGCGTCAGCTTTTCAACGCTTGAACGCCACCCCCCCTTGAAATGTTCAAACATAGCGATGCAAACCAAAGTCCAAAACAAGCACCCCAAATAAAAACTGGGTATCGACGCAGGTGAAATTAAAACAACATAAAGTAAGGTATTCCACCAATGCCAAAAGTTTAAATCCAACCCTAAGCCGCTCGCCCTACCAGAATGAAGTAACCCTATAATCTGAACAAGCCCGCAACTAAATATGATTCCGTAAGCCCAAGCATTCACCCTAAGGTCCTTCAACACGCAGGCTCTCAGCATCAAGGCTGGTGAGAGTATCATCGAAAATGGACCCGTCAAACTCAAAACAAACAAAACAACAACCTTCGTCACAGAAATTCTAACCGTTTCATCCGCCGTTGCAATAAGAACCGCAAAGGCAGCGCCCAACATCCACTGGCTGTTGGTAATACAAAAGAAAACGACAGGGGACACAGGCTGCAAAGAGACCAACACTAAAAGCGACAACAATGGATATTTCGACACCCCACAAACCGACAGGCGCTGAATCAATACACTAAATAAAAACAAATAGGCGAATAGCCAACCAGAAAATAAAATATAACCGCTCAGCTCCAACTCGAAACACCCAGCCACAGCTGAAATAATTCGGGAGTAAAAATGAAAATATCCCATGTAAGGGTGCCATATGGCCGACAACCCCAGTGATTGGTTTTGATTTATAAAAATTACGCCGTCTTCGGCGCGTAGAAAATTACCGTGAAGCAGATCCAAGGACCCAACCCGAAACCATAAAAAAGCGACTGAAAAGCAAAGAAACATCAACGCTAATACAGGACTTAATGATTTTGCAACATCCTTGTTTCCATTCATTTAACAACTCCCAGCACGCAAACTGAATTTATAACCTATGCCACCAATTTCAGCAGGCGTGCCGTGCCGGGACGGAAGTTATTTGCAATATTTTTTTAACGCAAATAAGAAGAAGACGGCTGCGAACAAATACAGCGGCAATACTCCCAGTGCTAACTGATAACTGCTTACACTAAAATAATGCGCGCCATTGACAATCTCACCTGCCCAGAGTGAGTCCAGCACCTTACCCACCAAAGGCTCAGTACAAGCGCCTACGAGCGCATCGCCCGTATTAATTAATCCTACAACCGATGCGGCCAATACTATTTTATTCAAATCACGACCTAAAGCAAATGCCAACATAAATGCGCCTGTGCCAAAGCCAAACGTAAACAAACATACCGCCAGCAACATAGGCGGCATAGGGCAGTAAATTGCGAAACATAACATGACCAATGATACAACCAAACCCACCATCATCACTTCAAAACGCTTAGATAAACGATCGGACAACAATCCTAATAAAGGGCTGCCAATAGCCAAACCCAAAAAGATCGTTGAGATTAACGAGGCTGAACCTTCACGACTCAAACCATAGGCTTCTTGCAAAAACGGGTTCCCCCATAAACCGCCAAAAACAGCTACGGGTGAAAACGCCAGCCCACTGTAAAACATGAGGTACCAGTTGTATTTCAACTTTAATATTTCAGCAAAGTCACGCAACTTTAATGCATCCGACTTCTCCCCCGCCTTAGTCATTTGCTTTGGATTTTCATCACGCACAAACACATAAAACAAAAATGCCAGCAAAAAACCAAACAACCCACAATAAAACAAACTTGAACGCCAGCCGAACCCTGATACTAAAAAGGATAAAGGCACTTGCGCGGCCAAAGAACCAATCATTGCCGCACTGGCCAACAAACCGCCGACAAACGCGAATTGAGATGGACGGAACCAAATAGCAGCAAACTTCATATAACTGACCGTTGCAAAGGCAACGCCCACACCCACCAGAGCGCGAGAAAGCAGCACATCCGTCAACGTATTTGAATATGAAAAGACAAGCGCTCCCACCGCACAGATAGCGATTGAACAAGCTGTTAACGCACGAGGACTGAACTTATCCAGCATCGGCCCCACAAATAACTGAGTGACCAAGTACGCATAGAAAAAAGTTGCCGCTAAGTTCCCGAGGCCCACGCCGGTTAATCCAAAATCAGCCATTAACTCAGTGGTCATGACACTGGGGGAAACTTGCAATAAATATTTATAAAAAAGAAAGAAAGCACAAAGCGAAATCACCACCCAAGGGTAGGAGCGCATTGAAGCCAGGGGAACTGCCGCGGTGTTTGATCGTCGATTATCAAATAGTTTATTCACTAAGGTTTTCATTTAATCTATCTCTTTTGTGTCTTGGAAAATTATCGTTGTTATTGCGGTGAGTGTGTTCCCTGCCCCAGCGCCGCAAAGCGCACTAAGACAGGTTAATCACTCGAATGACACGAGAGACGACGACAGAAGCAATAATCACAGCAGATTCCACCTGGTGGGCGTGAACGCTTTTATGTATGATTGCTCTTTTCATTGAATTACACCAAACCTGTTAGAGTCACCACGATAGCGCTTTCTGGTTAAAATGTCAACAGCGCATTCTTCTAATTTTCAAGGGGTTAGCCTCTTTTAAGGTGTGAAACCGGAATTCTGACTTCACCACTAGCATCAACGCCACTCACAAGATCTGCTCCCCAAGCATGGGCATAAGTCACCTCAAACGTGGCTGGCAATACGCCTTCCTCACGAAAGACTTCATAAGCCTCCTTAACTCGCTGAATTTGGGACTGCGTAGTCAAACCACGGTAGCGGTCTTTCAACACATTCATCGCACCTTGTGCTTTTAAGTCGCGACATAAGTGTTCTAAGGTTTGGTAGGTTAAGGTGATGCGTTCAACATCAAGCACAGGGTCTTTAAAGCCCGCTTTCAACATCATATCGCCAATATCGTGTAAGTCGTAAAATGCGTGTGTGCGCAAATGATCGTCCACTTGTGCCCAGCTACTACGTAGCTCAATTAAACTGTCAGGCCCCAGCGTTGTAAACATCAACAAACCATCTGGCTTTAACACTCGAGACCACTCTTTAAAAACACGCGGTAAATCATTCAAATAAGGTAAGGTGAAATTTGCGAAGATCATATCAACGCTGTTGGCCGCCATGGGCAAATTTTCACCATCGGCGCAAAGTTTCAACCCAGGAAAGGTGTTGCACTCTAGAATCTCGGGCACGCAATCTAAGGCAATAATCTCTGCTTGCTTAAACCGCTCTTGAAGCAAAGGCAACGCAAAGCCGGTGCCACTGCCAATGTCTAAGATGAGTGCGGGATCGAATTTAATGTAACTCAACCTTTCCATGCTGCGACGGTTGATTTCTTGTGGTAAAATAGACGCCTTATCGTATGTTTTAGCTGCTCGAGAAAACCCTCGACTGATTGCCTGCCTGTCTAATTGAAAATCCTGCATAACCACTATCGCTTTGCTCATTATTTCCCGGAAGTTTGATTTATAACTAACCAAAAGTCAAGATTGAAATGAAATTATTAAAACACATAAAAAAACACGCACTGCCATGGCTACTGCCGCGCGCATGCCTTATCTGCAATAAAACACTCGTCGGTGCGAGCTCTTTATGCTCTGAATGCGACAAGACATTACCCTTCATTGAGTGCGCCTGCATTCAATGCGCAATCCCCTTAAAAGGCGGAACGAAGCTAACCTGCGGGAAATGCCAAATAACGCCACCACCTCATGATAAACTGTTTGCCCTATTTCATTACACCCACCCTATCAACAAGTGGATCCATCAATTTAAATTTTATCAAAATTTTTCGTACGCAAAATTATTCAGTGCACACATGATTCACGCCATTGAATCACAGTGGTATTATAATAAAGCGTTACCCGATATACTAATCCCTACACCTCTAGCAAGATCGCGCCTCTGGACACGGGGCTTTAATCAATCAATAGAACTAGCAAGACCCATTGCACAGCACTTTCAAAGCATTGAGTTAGACTTTACAAATGCCCAACGAATTAAAAGAACAAAACCTCAAAGTTCACTACACTCAAATGAACGTCACAAAAATATCCATAACGCATTTAACATAAAATTTAATCTCAACAATGCGCACATTGCCATCATTGATGACGTGGTCACAACAGGAGAAACTGTGGCAGAATTGAGTCGGGCGTGTCGCAAGAACGGCGCCCGACAGATCGATGTGTGGTGTATCGCCAGAACGAGCTTACACCTATAAGAAAAACCTTACGCAATCATGCTACGCAACATCCACGCTGCTTTCTCGTGCACTTCAATGCGCACTGTCAGCAAATCTAATGTGGCCTCATCACTGGCTTCTTCCACTGCTGGATATAAAGAACGCGCCAAACGAATAACGGCTTCTTGCCCCAACACGAGCTGCTCAACCATTTCTTTAGCGCCCGGCTGACCCACCTCTTCTTTGATCGACATCAACTCACTGAACGCAACATAACTCCCCGGTGCAGGCGACCCTAGCGCGCGAATACGTTCAGCAATCGTATCAACTGCTGCTGCAAGTTCCGTATAATGTTCTTCGAACATCGTATGCAAAGAATGGAACATTGGGCCTGTCACATTCCAATGAAAATTCTGTGTTTTCAAATAGAGCGTGTAAGTGTCAGCCAATAACTTTGATAGGCCTTCAACAATTTCTTTGCGGCTCTCTTCTGGGATGCCAATATCAATCTTCATTCTCTTTCTCCTACTTAAAGATTTTACTCACCTTCATTCTAACATACCCCTCTATACTCCACTAATAGATATAAGCAACCAGACCCATTGTGTTATTTTATATCACTGATTAACTTGATCTTTTAAACGGCATCGTACGCGCAGGGTCTTGAGACGCACCCCTCGCAGATGAACTAAGCATAGCACTGACAGCTTCCGGTGTTAAAACATCTTGCCCCATGCCTTCTGGCAATGTGATCCCAGATATATCCAAAGTCGGTTCTTCACCATCAGAAAGAGAAACCGGCTCAGGAGTTGACTCTGAAACATCGCTAGAGGTTAACAGCGGTGGAGTAACCTCAGAAGACACAACACTCGTGGTATGCTCACGCGTCCAAGGACGTGCCGAAAAAGATAGCTTTCCCTCACTTTTCACAAGTGGAGCTATAGACTGCAAGCTATCCCGGGTTCTTCGAACAAAACCTGGTGAATAAGTGATATCTAGCTGGCGACTCGAGCGCCTTCTTTTCTCCGCCTCGAGCCCAGGCAACATACTCATACTGATGGAGCGATCAGCAAGCGGCTTATCTTCAATCGCCCTTTGTGAGCTATCAAGTGACTCCAAAGATTGATAACGCCCCGGTAGGCCGCTAGCAGGCGTACTGACTGGCGTGGAGAGCGGATTGAATCCGGCTGTCTCATAAATTGCCGTAATATCTAGCCTCCCGACAGAACACCCATCCTCGCTCATAGGACGCACAGTTACTGGCATGTCTCTAGAAACAATGCCTTCTTGAAAAGCGCTCCATACATCAAAAAAACCAACATTCAATCGGTTCAACTCAGCGCACTCTGGCTCAGTCAGCAAAAACCCCAACCTTCCCTTTGTTAGCTCAAGGAACTTTTGGCTCGAGACTATAGCTGTCACCTTCAACTTTCTTAAATTTAACAACATATCCTTCAAATCTGATCTCAGAGAAATGATACGTTGACGATCATAAGCATATCGTGTGAGAGATTCGAGAAAAGATGAAAGACGCGGGCCAAGCAAAAATTCATAGTATGACTGATGAAATTGCTTATACCGCGCCAACAAAAATTCATTACTCAATAACATTGGACTAAATTGTTCTCTGCCGGCTAATATTTTTTTACTCAAGGTATCAACATCAATTTTTTTTTCAGCGATGTTTTTATACCAATCTTTCACAACCACCAGAACACCCTCACTGAGGATGGAGCCTGACTCTATTAAGGCGCCCAAAAAAAGCAAAGCGTTTTTTTCAACTTGGAATCGCGTGAACTCATTCACCAATTCATTATGGAGTTGCTTAGTGCCGGGCCTCGGCGCAACCTGATTTCGATCCAACCATCCTACAAATTTTTTCTTAGGATCAGTGAGACAGACTAAACAACGCTCAGCCATATCAACTAGAAAAGCCAACTGAAAGGCATGCAAAGAAAAAACAACATTATCTCCTCGCTTGATAAGATCACTGCTTTTTAATTTTTTTATTTGCCCTACTAAAAAGAAAATTAAATAACCGAAACTATAGATATCTGCAGAACGATCAAAGACAGCAGACTCTGAATCAGGCCTAAAAGGCCCCAAGCCTTTTCGATAAGGTGCTTTAGCCTCAGGCGCCGACCATGCCGTTTTTCTTCTTGGCACTAGCGTTCTCTCTTTTATCGCTTGACCAGGATCAATCATGCGTAAGCCTAACCACTCACAGGGCGTGCTTTCATAATACTCACACACTAATTTGGCTACATCGTTAGGGAAATGGTTTTTAAGGTAAAGATCATATACGGCTGCGGAATGCAAATAGAAATGCTTAATCAAAAAATTCCCCGGATGCACATCGCCATGAACATAACCCAGTTTATGTACTCGCTCAATTTCCTTCACAACCTGAGCGAGCATTCGTAATAAAACATCATAATTATAGTTCATGATTTCAGGCTGCTTTCTCTCACTTAACCTGCGCGCTGTATGAATCAAATCTTCGCCACCATAGGTTTCAACAATAACCTCCTCTTCCAACCGTGAACCATCCCGGGAAAACACCCTCATCATCACCGTTGGCCACGGAAACATTCTTCGCATCAAATTAAATTTATTGAGAAAATCATTTTTAGCTAAACTATAAGAAGGAATTAATGCAACATACTCGTTATCGAGCAAGGCTTCTCCTTTTTGAAGGTTTTTGCATTCTTTGGGATATTGTTTTGCTTTTGTAATAAGTACGACTTTGTTTTCACCCCCACTACCTTGATCGCGGGCATATTTAAAAAGCGCTTTTTCTTTTCGGTAACTGGATTTTCTTTCTCCCACTGCGTCTTTGGATAAAGCTGTTTTTCGATGTTCATAAGCTATATCAAACTCCCCAACAAGAGCTGTGTCACTCGGAAAATATTCACACGTTATTTTAATATGATATTCAAATCCTTTATTTTCCATTTTGGCTTCATAAATATTATTTTTCTTATTTGGAATAAACTTAACCTTAGACCATCCTAGCCCTAAAGCTCTTTGCATTGCGCACTCCTTCTATATTATGATGCCACGAATATTTTTTAGCATATTTATACCACGTGCATTGTGAGGAATTCGTTCGAATCGAACACCTTCATTTTAACATACACTTAGGGACATGCAATCGTAAGACCACCATCTATTTATGGGAAAAAAATTCACGCATGAAATTGGAGACATTTCATGCAAAAAAAGGTAGAATATAAAAATGATGGATAAAAAGCGAGCGAAAAGATCAATTTTAGGACGAATTATACTACTATCAGTCACTTTGTGTTTAGTTGATATTAGCGTCGCTGGCCAGAAAAACAACAAAGACCCCTATGAAGGTTACAATCGTATCGCCTTTCGGTTTAATGACACCTTAGACACCTATGTATTGAAGCCTGTAGCCCAAGGATACAATACCATTATGCCATACCCGCTTCGTGAAGGCGTTAGTAATTTCTATCGCAATATTGATACCGTCCCAGTCATTCTAAACGATATATTGCAAGGCAACTTTTACCAAGCCACTTCCGATTCTTGGCGACTACTCATTAACACAACGGTTGGCGTGTTAGGCATATTCGATGTTGCATCACATATCGGGCTTGATCCTAACACTGAAGAAGACTTAGGCCTTACATTTGCACAATGGGGCTGGAAAAATTCAAATTATTTTGTTCTCCCATTTTTTGGGCCCAGCACTGTTAGAGATACCTTAGCTAAACCCATTGAATATCAGTTCATGACAATATATCCCTGGGTAACCAGCATGGAAGATGTGTGGTTACTCTACGGTGGTGGCGTCATCAATCAACGCGCGCAGCTTTTAAAGCTTGAAGCCGTTATGAAACAGGCCGCAATTGATAAGTATGTATTCCAACGTAACGCTTATTTACAGCATCGTGCATACTTGATTCAACGCAATCATGAGCTCGATGACCCCTACTTGCTAGATGATGAAGAAGACTTTCATGCCTATGATGATTTCGATGCCGACGAGCCGGCCCCCACTAACAATGGAAAAAAAGCTACAACAATAACACCAGCTACAAAGACCAAGGCAAGCTTCACCGAAACGCCGAAACATGGTACAATCGCTGCAGAAAATAAAGAATCACAAAAAAGTTAAAAACCCCATGTTAAACATCGCTTTATTTGAACCTGAGATTCCACCGAACACCGGCAACATTATCCGTTTATGCGCGAACGCAGGTTTCACCTTACACTTAATTCATCCCTTAGGATTTGAACTCACCGACAAACAATGCAGACGTGCGGGTTTAGATTATCGTGAATGGGTGAATGTGCAAGAACACGAAAAAATTGACAGCTTCTTAACCACCGTCGATTCTGAGCGTGTGTTTGCTTGCTCAACCAAAGGGACCGTCAATTACAATGAACCTGCATTTGAAGTGGGAGATAGCTTGTTATTCGGACCCGAAACGAGAGGATTACCGAAAACTGTTTTAGACAGCCTGCCTTCTAAGCACATTATCCGCATCCCCATGCTACCCGAAAGCCGAAGCCTCAACCTCTCAAACGCAACAGCCATTATTAGCTATGAAGCCTGGCGGCAACTGGGTTTCGCTATCCAGACCTAGGCCCTGAATGTCTTTTTGGACTCTGCGGTCTATGCCCCATTGTTTTATGATGCGCCGCCTCAACCGTATTTGATATCTTATCAATGTTTTCCTTGTTATCTTTCCTCGCAAAGAAACCAGGCCTGTCCTCTCGAGACGAGGCCGCAAACTTTCTAAGATCACCGGAAGTCACCTTGCCTTCTTTACGATTCTCTTTTGAAAAGTGCGCATTCTTGACAAGCGCGTACTCTGGACTGTTTAACGCTTTTCTAAAGGCACGACCTAACGAAGTTGCATCACCGGGCTCACGCACACTGCTTAACGCACCAAGGTTATGCTGCCTTAACAGTAAATGTGACGCTTGCAAAAACATTTCTCGATACATACTTTGACTTCGAGTATGCATAATGACATCACAACACTTAGCGAGCAGCTCTTGTCTCTCAGAATTTTTTTCAAGCGGTATCAATGACTGCAAAAGGCGCCAGGTCTGCTGTCGTAAAAGCGTTCTTTCAACAAGCTTATGCTTTAAATTTTGTGAAGGCGAATCGGATCGAAAGCCTCTTAACCAATCAAAGTTTTCTTTCCATTCAGCCTTCCTTTCCATAAGATGATCTTTTCTATAAAAGCCCACTACACGATCAGCTAACTGACCCAACTCTCTATCAGTCACCTTCAAATCCCTATCATTGAAAAAAACTCTCAGAAAATAAGCGTCTGTACCTGCCAAATTTCTATTTACATCAAGCAGGTGAGTTTTAATTTTTTCATCTCTAAAGACACCAGCAACTGGCACGCTTCCAATCGAAGCCTGCATTAACATGCTAAACAAAGCAGGCACTGCGTAACCCGCATCAAAACCCTGAGGAGAAAAATATTTTGGCTCTAACGCTATCCAGTGCTCCAGTATAATGTTACGTATTTGCACGTCCCGAATACCTGCGAACAACGTGCCAATCAAAGAGATCCGTTTATCCGGCATTAGCAAACCATACCGTTGTTGAAAAACATGAGCATGAAAAGCTATTGTTATTTCACGATACAGTTTATGCCTTTCATCTCGCTCTTTGGGCATCTCAAATTTTTTCTCGCCCGATAAGAAGGGTTCTCTGGATTTATAAATCTCTTTTCGCTCACTTCGCTCGGCATCTCGTTCTTTTGCGAGCTTCTCCTGCTCCTCTCTTTTCGCTTGCTCTGCTAATTTGCGGGCTTTTTCTTCGGCCGCTCTTTGCTCTGCTCGCCTGCGCTGCGCTTCCTCTTCTTGGCGCTGTCTCTGCTGCTCTTGTCGCTGCCTTTGCTCTCGTTGCGCCTGCGCCCGACGACGCGCCCTATCTTCCGAGGCTTTTTGCTCTGCTTAACGCGCCTGCTCTCTTTCTTCGGTCTGCACCCTGCCTTCAAGCGAAGCTATCGCCTCATCATAAGCACTATTAATTTCTTTTGTGCTGTTCTCAGCCCCCTTTATTGCATCGTCAGTTTTAAATTTATCTGGGTGAAAACTCAATAATAGCCATCTACGCGCGCGCTCGAGGTCTTTTTGAGTGGCGTTATCACCCAGTGAGAGTATTTGACAATTCGGGGCAAGATTCTTATTTGCTCGCTCAATATACGAATTCAATGTCTTATACATACAAAAGCCCCGCGCTTTTTTAGTATTCATTACATCTGATTATAGCACACCTCACAAGAAGAGATCATATACTGGACAGTCTAAGCTGTTGATTATACGCAAAAAAGAAAACTATTCCGCTTTAAGCTCACGGGAAAACAAGGCCTGAACAGCCTCTTGAATAGAGAGCTTACCCGCCAGTGCTTGGCAAACCATCTGAGTAATCGGCAAATCAACGTCATGCTGCTTACCTAATTTATCGATCAAACTCGCGGTAGTCGCGCCTTCAACCGCTTGACCAATATTCTTTTTAATCGCCTCAGGCTCTTCACCACGCCCTAAGGCCAAACCAAATCGACGATTGCGCGACTGATCATCCGTACACGTTAAAATAACGTCGCCCGTGCCAGCTAACCCTAAAAACGTTGATTGCTCCGCACCGCAGGCAACACCTAAACGTACCATCTCAGCAAGACCGCGTGTCATCAAGGCACTTCGTGCATTCGCTCCAAACCCTAAACCGTCT
>Ga0209425_10002096_pt1 | contig 22665 bp, 23 predicted proteins | sample COG_05_FD_184749 | JGI IMG/M metagenome (GOLD analysis project Ga0209425, IMG submission 184749) | Pelagic Microbial community sample from North Sea - COGITO 998_met_05 (SPAdes) (version 2) | ecosystem: Environmental > Aquatic > Marine > Neritic zone/Coastal water | place: Helgoland, sampling...
CAACAGTTTGAAGTTCACAGTTATTGTTTACTTCACAAGTATCACATTCCATTGGATGGTCAGTTAAAACTAACTCAACAATGTTTCTTCTTAAATTTTCAAGGTTATCATTGGATGTAAAAATATGCTGATTTTCAGCTACTGGTGTATGACAAGAAGCTACAACTTTTGTTGGACCATCTTTTTCTAACGCTACTTCAACAGAACAAACTCTACATGCGCCATATGGAGCCAAATTAGGGTCATCACATAGTGTAGGAACTTTTTTTTCACCTACGTAGCTTTTTACAAATTTTAAAATAGATGTGTGGTTAGCTCCAATTTCATATGGCTTTCCATCTATATATGCTATTTTTCTTTTTTCAGAACTCATTAGTTATCTTTTACCATATCACTTTTCATTTCATCACCAAAATACTTTAAGATGTTCATAATAGGAGTTGGTATTGCACCACAAAGAGCACATAAACAGCCCTTTTGCATAGTCACCAACAATTCATTTAATAATTTTAGTGGAATTTTTGCAGTTTTACTCTTGGCTTGATCGAACATCTCCTTGCCTCTGTACGAACCTAATCTTCCTGGAAAGCATTTGCCACAAGATTCTTCAGCAGAAAATTCAAATAAATGATGAATATATTCTGTCATTGGAAAATCTTTAGGAATACTTACAACACTAGCATGACCTAACATAAAACCTTTTGAGGTAAATTCTTGAAAATCTAAATTTAAATTATCTATTTCTTTTATAGGAACAACACCACCCAAAGGTCCTCCAATTTGAAATGCTTTAATCGGTTCCTTATAACCACCACCAATTTCATTAAATATTTTTTTCATTGGCGTTCCCATATCAATTTCATAAACACCTGGATTATTAAAAAAACTATCTAAACAAACTAATTTTGTTCCTGCAGATTTTTTATTTCCAATTGATGAGAATTTTTCAGCACCGTTAATTAAAATACCAGTTGCAGCCGCTAAAGTTTCGACATTGTTAACTACAGTTGGTTTTTTATAAAGGCCTTCTGTAACAGGGAAAGGAGGTCTTACATCCACTTCAGCTCGCCTTCCTTCAATTGAAGCAATCAAAGCTGTTTCTTCTCCACATATATAAGCACCTTGACCAATACAAATTCCAAGATCAAAAGAAAAGTCTGTACCTAAAATATTTTCACCTAGTAAGTTTAGTTTTTTAAGCTCATTGATACATCCATTAATTGCTTCAATGGATTTTGGATATTCACCTCTGATATACAATACTCCCTCATCACTTCCAATTACCAAACCACATATTATCATTCCAAAAATGACTTTTAATGGCTGATCTTCTAAAAGATATCTATCAGAAAACGCACCCGAGTCTCCCTCATCAGCATTACATATAACATATTTTTTATCACCTTTTGATTTACTACAAAAATCCCATTTCATTCCAGTTGGAAAGCCCGCGCCGCCTCTTCCAGTTAGATTAGAATTGAGTAATGACTTAACAATTTCTTTTTTATCTGTTTTTAAGAATTTATTTAATTGTTCTTTAAATTGTTCAGTTGATGAAAGCTTTTCATCCATTAAAAAACTAGTTGTTGCATAGCTTTTGGAAAAAAATTTTTCTTGTTTGATATCTTCTCCATTTAAAATTTGGTCAATTTTTTCTATATCTTTTCCCGCGTAGTTTTCACCATCATAATGAAATGCATGATTTTCGTAGCAATGACCTAAACAAAACATTTCTCCTACTTTGTCATCTCCTAATTTTTCTTTTAATGTTTTTTTTAATTTATCTTGAGTTCCAGAGCACATGCAGGCACTACCATTACAAACAAAAGCTTTTTTTTCCCTATGTGATGGTCTTAAAAATTCATAAAAACTTTCAGCTCCATGAATAGTTGAAACACCTAAATTGTATTCTTTAGCAATTTCTTTTATGTCTTTTGGAGAATTATTAAGAACATTTTCAGACAGTTTTTTAAACAGGTTATCTTTTAACCCAACTCTTCCAGATAAATTACTTATGTTTTTTGACAATAGTTACTCCAAAATTCTAATCTATAATAACTTTTTGGTTATTTGTATAAATATTAAAACTATCTTCTTTTACGAAACCTATCAAGGTCATGTCAAATCTATTCGCAAGGTCAATTGCTAGACTAGTTGGCGCACCCACACCAATCATTAAGCTAATATTTGTCATTAAAACTTTCTGTACAAGCTCAAAATTAAGTCTACCAGAGCAAGTTATAAATTGATCTTCAGGTTGGATTTGGTTCATGTTTAAAGTATTTCCAATCATCTTATCCAATGCATTGTGTCTTCCAACATCTTCTCTTAAAGATATTAATTTTCCATCAGATGAAAACAACCCACTTGCATGAATTCCACCAGTTTTTGAAAATTCAGATTGATTGTTTCTTAAAACAGCAGGTGATTTAATAATGATTTCTTTTGATAATTTTGGTTTGGAAGAAGAAGTTTTATCTTTTTTTATTATTTCTAATGCATCAAGAGATGATTTTCCACAAACACCGCAAGAAGAATTTGTCATGAAATCTCTTTTAATTTTTGAAATATTTACATTTTTTGAATTATTTAGTGTGACCAATATCTTGTTGTGAATTTCATATTGCCCAACTCTATTACCAATATTTTCAATATTTTCAATTTCATCTAAATTTTCAATTATTTGTTCATTAAATAAGAAACCTCTTACTAGATCTTCATCTTGACCAGGTGTCCTCATTGTTATTGAAAGAATGTTGGTCACCCATTTATTTTGATTTTTATGTTTAATTGAAATTTCTAAAGGCTCTTCTATTGATATCAGGTCATCAATTTTTTCAAATCTATTTTTATTAAATTTGACAACTTTATACTTTGAATTCATTAAATTATTTTAACGGATAATTCTTTTTAAGTAAAAATTTATTAATTAAAATTGCTAATGAAATAATTATAATACATCCAAAAATAATTGGACTTAATAAATAATCATAAGAAACACTTCCAATAATTACCATTATAGGGTTTCCACCTGCTGGTGGATGAACAATATCTAAAATAATCATCAGAAAAATACCAACACCTACAGCTAAAGCTATATTCATGTAGATTGGCAATGGTACAAAAATTACAAAAATAACACCAACTAAAGCTGTAACCAAATGACCAAAAAAAACATTTTTTGGTTGAGCAAAAGGACTTTCTGGAAATCCAAAAAGTAAAACCATCGATGACCCAAATGAGCTTGCAATAAATAAACCTAAAACACTTTTATAAGTTAAAGCAGTAAGCACACTAATTGTAAACGCAGAAAATATTCCAGCTAATAGTGCTTTTTTAAAAATTTCTTTATTTATTTTAATCATCCTATTTTTATTGCTTTTAAAACAGTTCTTAATGGTAGAAGCAAACACTCTTTTCTAGAGATATTTTTTTTATCAAATAATTCTAAAAAGTCTCTCCAGTTTTTTTCGAGAACTATTTTGGTGTTTTCAAAGATACTTTCACATGTTGTTATAAATTTTTCTATATCACCAATATTTCTATTTTTAATTTTTTGTGAAAGTAAACTAACAGAGGCTTGACAATACACACAAGATTTACATTGATATCCCATATCTAAAACAATGCCATTTTTTATTTTTAAGCTTATTTCCATTTCATCACCACAAATTGGATTTTTATTTTTTGATTTATGAGTAAAGTTATCAATTACTTTGTTGTTTTCTGTATTAGATGCTATTTCTAAAATTCTTAAATCCATATTAATTCTTTAAATCAAAATTTAATGTTTTATATTTTAACTTATGGATCTTAACAGTATTTTAGGTGTAGTGCTAGCAGGAGGGAAGTCACATAGATTTGGTCAAGATAAATCTCAAGTAAAATTAAATGGTAAAATATTGATAAACTATATTCTTAATGAAATTGTTGATAAATTTAAAGAAACATTAATCATTGCTAATACCCCAATTGATCATATGCAATCAGATAAGATTTCAATTACACAAGATTTTAAAAATGGATTAGGACCATTAGGAGGTGTTTTGACTGGGATGAAGTGGATTAAAAAAAAAAATAAACGTTATAAATGGATTTCAACTTTTCCATCAGACACACCTTTTTTTACAAAAAAAGAACTCGATTTTTTTTATGAGAATATAAAAATAGATGAAAGTAAATTATTTTTTATTAAAAATAAGGAGAAGAGACACAACATATTTGGTCTATGGTCATTAGATTTGATGGAACAATTAGAAACTGACTTATTAAAAGGAGATAGAAAAGTTGAAGATTGGGCTAATTCAATTGGTGTAACTACAGTAAATGTTGAATATAAAAAACCAGATCCTTTTTTTAATATAAATACTAAAGAAGATTTAAAAAAAGCAATAGATATAATAAACAATGATTAGTTACAAACAGTCACAAATAATACTTAAAAATTCAAAAATTAAGATTAAAGATGAAATTATAAAAACAAATAATTGTCTCAATAGAGTATCTTCTTCAAATATAAATAGTAATGTAAATAATCCACTAGGAGATAATGCTGCTTTTGATGGATACGCAATTAATTCAAAAGACACAAAAAATTTAAGTAAAAAAAATACAAAGTTATTTAAGATTTTAGGAATAGTTGCGGCAGGCGATAAACCATATTATAAAAAAATTAAAAAATTTCAAACAGTTGAAATAATGACTGGAGGACTATTGCCAAAAGGATTTGATACAATAATTCCGATAGAACAAATAATTCATTATCCTAATAAAAAAAACCCAAAGTATATTGTAATTAATAAAAGAATTAAAAAATACCAACATGTAAGATTTAAAGGGTCAGATTATAAAAAAAATGACCTATTAATAAAAAAAGGAACTATTTTACAGTCTAATCATATTTTGGCTCTCAAAACACTAGGTATTAAAAATATTAAAGTAAAAAAAATTCCAAATATTTTATTTTTTTCTACAGGGAATGAGATAACAAATGAAGATAAAGTCCCATCTTGGAAAGTTAGAAACTCAAACAGTCATTATATTAGATCTAAAGATAAATTTTTTTTATTTAATTTTTTTGATGGTGGAATTTTAAGAGATAAAGATGAATTGGTTTTTGAAAAGCAAATTAAAAAAGTTTTAAATTCAAAAATTGATATTATAATTACATCTGGTGCTGTTTCCGCAGGCAAATTTGATTATGTTCCTAGAATAATTAAAAAGTTTAATTTATCTAATCATTTCAAGGGTGTCGCCATCAGACCAGGGAAACCAATTTTATTTGCAAAAATTGCAGGTAAACAAAAAGCAATTTTTGGACTCCCAGGAAATCCAATTTCTTCAGCAGCATGTTTTAGGTTTTTTGTTTATCCATATTTAGAAAATTTATTAGGAGTTGTTAAAGAAAAACCAATTAAAGCTATTCTAAAAAATGAATTTATTAAAAAGGAAAATTTTACTCGCTTTGTTAAAAGTAAATTAAATACAACCAAAGATGGTAAAATTGAAGTTGAAATTTTGAAAGGCCAAGAGTCATTTAGAGTTCAATCATTTGTAAAATCAAATATCTGGACAATGTTACCCTCTGGTAAAGCTAGATTTAAAAAAAATCAAATTGTAGATTGTTTTTTCCCAAATCATCCAAATAATATTTTAATTTAAGAAATCTCATTTTTGTTGTAGTTCGTTCTATTTAGAATTAAATACTCAATTATGTTTGAACTTAAAAATGAAAAAATAGCTGTTCCTGTTGTGCTCTTTGCTGGTATTCTGTGGTCTTTTGGTCCGTTAGTAGTTAGATATATGACAGATCCTCATTTAGTCCCGTGGCAATACATTTTTGGAAGAGGACTTACGATATTTATCATTTTAAATTTATATTTATATTTTGAGGAAGGAATAAATTTTTATAAAAATTATAAAAAGGTTGGTAAATCAGGAATTATTGGTGGAGTTGGTCTTGGTATTGCAATGATATCTTTTATTTATTCTATAACTAATACAAGTGCAGCAATTACACTTTTATGTCTAGCAGCAATGCCGTTCTTTACGGCTTTATTAGCTTTTTTATTTTTAAAAGAAAAAATTTCTTTAAATGTTTGGATTTCAATTTTCATTGCTACTATAGGAATTATAATAATGGCGATAGGCAATACTGAAAAAAACTCTTTAGTAGGATTTATTTTTGGGATTACCTCTTCTATTGGATTTTCTGTATTTTCTGTAACACTTAGATGGAGAAAAGAAACACCAAAATTTACTACAGTAGCAATAGCTGGTTTATTCTGTTTTGTATTTGCAACATTAATTATTTTGATAAAAGGGCAGTCGTTTTTTGCTTCTAGTTATAATAGCACAATGTTTTCTTTACATGGAACTTTAGTTTGTCTTGGTCTAATTTTATATTCTATAGGATCAAAAGCAATTCCTGCTGCAGAATTAACATTATTGTCTTTAACAGAAGTTGTGGGTGGAATTTTTTGGGTGTGGCTACCTTTATTTGGAATTAATGAAATTCCTACAACAAATACAATAGTTGGTGGGTTTTTTCTTTTTGTATCCCTTATTTATTATAGTCTTGTCATGAGATGGAATAAGAGACATATAGCACTAAATTAAATTTAAAATTTATGGAACGTCCAGATTTTTTTACATTAAGAAATGGTGAAAAAGCAAAGCTTCCATTCTCTAATAATGAATATGATGAAAGAGTAAATAAATTAAGAAAAGTAATGGAAAAAAATAAACTTGATATGGTTATTTTAACCTCCATGCACAATATCGCTTATTATACGGGTTTTATTTATTGTTCATTTGGACGTCCATATGGTTGTATTATAACAAACAATAAAATTTCAACCATTTCTGCAAATATTGATGCAAGCCAACCATGGAGGAGATCTCATTGTGAAAATGTTATCTACACAGACTGGAAAAGAGATAATTTTTTAAAGGCAATAGTTTCTATTATAGGAAGAGATGATCCGCCAAAAAATATAGGACTTGAAAATGATCATGTTACTTTAGACATGAGAGAAAAAATTGGATCTATTTTTTCCTTTTCAATATTTAAGGATATTTCTAACGAATTAATGAAATTAAGAATGATAAAATCAAAAGCTGAAATAGAGATTATCAAAAATGGTGCAAGAATAGCAGATTTAGGTGGAGAAGAAATTTTAAAAAATATTAAAGAGGGGGCTAGTGAAATAGAAATTGCAATTTCTGGCAGAGATAAAATGGAAAGAGAAATAGTAAAAACTTATCCAGACGCTGAATACATGGATACATGGGTTTGGTTTCAGTCTGGAATTAACACTGATGGTGCACATAATCCAAAAACAAATCGTAAATTAATTAAAGGAGATATTTTATCATTAAATACATTTCCAATGATTTCAGGATATTATACAGCTTTAGAAAGAACTCTTTTTTTAAATTCAATAGATGATGCATCTCTTAAAGCATGGGAAGCTAATGTCAAAGTTCATAAAAGAGGATTGGAATTAATCAAACCAGGTGTAAAATGTTCTGATATATGCAATGAATTAAATGAGCTTTTTGCTGAACTTGGCTATTTACAATATAGAACATTTGGTTATGGACACTCTTTTGGAGTTTTATCCCATTTTTATGGTAGAGAAGCTGGATTAGAATTAAGAGAAGATATCGATACAGTATTAGAGGAAAATATGGTTATCTCAATGGAACCTATGATCTTAATTCCCGAAGGAAATCCTGGTGCTGGAGGATATCGGGAACATGATATTTTAGTCATAAAAAAAGATAGTTCAGAAAATATAACCAAGTTTCCATTTGGACCAGAACATAATATTATTAATGGATAAATATGATTAAAGACAAAGTTATAGTTAATAGTTGGAATGAATGGGACCCATTAAAACACGTTATAGTGGGAAGAGCTGATGGCACATGTATACCTGCACCAGAACCAGCTTTAGATGCTAAAGTGCCCGAAGATTCTGATATGAGAGGTCAGTTTGGTCCAAGAACAAAAGATACAGTGGATAAAGCTAATCAATTATTAAATGATTTTTCCAGCATGTTAGAGAAACGAGGAATAAAAGTTGATAGACCTTCTCCAATAGATTTTAACCAAAAAACATCCACTCCTGACTGGGAGTCAGAAACTATGTTTGGCTGTATGCCCCCAAGAGATGTTTTGTTAACTGTGGGAAATGAAATTTTAGAAGCAACAATGAGTTACAGATGTAGATGGTTTGAATATCTTTGTTACAGACCTCTTTTAAAAGAATATTATAATTCTGATCCAAATATGAGACATGAATCAGCGCCAAAGCCTAGATTGACAGATGCCGATTACCGTAAAGATTATTTATCAGATAAAATTGGAATTCAAAAAAGACTACAATGGACTGAAGATAAGTTTTTTGTGACCACAGAAGAAGAACCTTTATTTGATGCTGCTGATGTTTTAAGATTTGGTAAAGATTTAGTTGTTCAGCATGGTTTTACAACAAATTTAAAAGGAATAGATTGGCTCAAACGACACTACAAAGATCATAGAGTGCATGCAGTGAATTTTCCGGGAGATCCATATCCAATTCATATTGATGCAACTTTTACACCTATAAAAGAAGGTTTAATCATAAACAATCCACAAAGAAGACTTCCAAAAGAACAAAGAAAATTATTCGAAAAAAATGGATGGGAAATAGTTGATGCCGCACAACCAGCCCATAATGAACCACCACCCCTTTGTTATTCATCTGTTTGGCTTTCTATGAATGTTTTAGTACTTGATCCTAAAACAGTATGTGTTGAAAAAAGTGAAAAATATCAAGCAGAACAATTAGATAAATTAGGGATGGAAGTTATTCCAGTTGAGTTAAGAGACGCATATGCTTTTGGTGGAGGTTTGCACTGTTGTACAGCTGATATCTATAGAGAAGGCGAACTCAAAGATTATTTTCCTAAACAATAAAGTTTATTAACTTGGATTTTGTTTTAAAAATTCAATATATTCCAAAACATCATTATATTTTTCATTAGCTATATCTTTGTAACTTGCATTAAATTTTTCTCGTACACATAACGCAACATGTGCATATGGATTACGACCTTTTGGATGGTTTGGATGCTCAGGTAATTGACCTTGTAAATAATCGCCAGCTTCCTGAATAATTTTCCAGAGTTTACTTGCGTTTTCTTTGTTCATATGCTGTAAAAAATTGAAACATCCCAAGTGTCTATACTTGGGTTTTTAGTTTTTAAAATAGTTTTTTATTTGAATTAATTCTGATTTTAGTTTTCAATAGTCTTATTTATATCAAATTTTTCTAGTTCTAAATTTGTTTTATTAGATTGATTTTCTAATTCCTCAAATTTTCTAATCTTTTCTAATTCTTTTTGACGTAGCTTTTGTTCCCTTCTAATTTCTTCTTGTTCTTTTAATTTTTTTTCTCTATCAAACTTCTCTTCCCACTCCTTAATTTTTATATATTCTAACTGCTTCTGTCTTTCTTCCTCTTCAATTAATAATTTTAATTCTTTATTTTTTCTTCTTTGTTCTTTTAATTCTTTTTGTTTTTGCTCTTCTTCTCTAGCTTTTAAATCAATATCTTTTCTATTTAATTCCTCTTCTCTTGATTTAAGTTCTTTTTCTTTTATTCTTAATTCTTTTGATATTTGAATAAGATCTTCATCTTTTTTAATTAATCGTTCATTTTCAATTTTTTGTTTTTCATCTTTTAATTTTAATTCTTTATCTCTAATTCTTAATTCTTCTTCAACTAATAGAATTTTACCATTTTCTTTGGTTAATTTTTCTTCCCAAGATTTAAGATCTTTTTTTTGTTTTAAGATCTCATTTTTTTCTTCAAGTTTTTGTAATTTTATAATTTTAATTTTTTCTAATTCTTTATTTTTTTTATAATTTGATAATGCATTACTTAATGATTTTGTTGTGAGAGTAGCTATTTTTGCTAGACCAACTTTTTTTTTTTTAGTTTTTAGTATTTTAATTTTTTTTGGCATTTTATATTTTTCTATTTCATAAGAAAAAAAAATTTATTTCAATAAAAATTTTATTTTTGAAAAAAAAATCTGACTAAATTGGGTACAACCTGGAAGGGATTGACCTATAGCTTCGGGTTATAATCTCTTTGGTTTTGAGTATTTTTTTCGGGCTCGTCTATAGGCTCCGTTGTTGGATTTAACTCAATACCTGCTGGAGTAATAGTTTGAGGCATTGCAATGAATTGTGAGTCCGGATTATCCACAGTTTTTCTTATTCTCATTCTATAAATTCCAAAAACTCCTATTACAGAATGAAAGAAAAATAAAAATATAAAAAAACCATTTGAGCCCACTATATCCATAAATATTGAACACAAAAAAGGACCACTCATCGCTCCAAGACCAAAAACAAACTGAAGACCAGCCCCAGCAGCAACAAATTTTTCTCTTGGAATATAATCATTTGTATGAGCTAAAATTAGAGAAAACATGGGTAAACTACAAAAAGAAAACAATATTAAAAAAATATAAAACCAAGTTTTGCCTGTAGCAAGACCATCTGGCAAATACATTTGCCGTGAAACTATAATTGCTAAAATAGAAAATAAAGCTGCACCAAATGTAGAAAATACTATAACCTTCCTTCTATCATACATGTCAGAAATTTTTCCAACTGGAAATTGAGAGACAGCTCCCGAAACTGCTAAAAGAAAAGTTACGATTGATATTTCTAATATTGTAAAGTTCATTGAAGTAGCGTAAACGGCAAGCAAGGTAAATAAAGCTGCTTGTATAGTTCCATAAAAAAAAGAACTTACCATTCCAAAAGGAGATGCTTCATAAAGTTCTTTAAGTGACATTGCTTTAATTCTCTTAAATGTGGGTGGTTTTTTTTTAGTTAATAAAATTGGAATAAGAGCAGCTGAAGTTATTACTGAAGCTAAAATAAATGGTTGAAAATTTAGCGGGGAACTAAAGTTAAGTAAAAACATTCCAATACCCATTGCGCCATAAAGAATAACCATGTAAATTGAGAGAACACTTCCTCTATTTTTGTTACTAGACCTGTCATTAAGCCAACTTTCAGCAACAGTATAAATGCAAACCATACTTATTCCAGTCAGCACTCTTAAAAAAAACCAAATAAATGGATTAATTAAAATCGAGTGTATTAGAATTGCTAATGATGCCAATGATGCAAAAGCTGCAAAAACTCTAATATGGCCAACTCTTGATATAATATTTGGAATAGTTGCTGCACCTATGAAGTATCCGACAAAATATCCTGACATCATAAAACCTGTGGATGTTAAACTAAATTCTTCTTGAATAGCTCTTACACCAAGTAGAGATCCTTGAAAGCCATAAGATATCATTAGAAATCCCATACCTAAAAATAATGCCCAAGAATTTTTTAAAACTTTATTCATAATAGCAGTAGCTATTCGCGATGTATTATTAAATCAAGTCTTAATTATGACGAGCTTAAGAATTTTTGAGCTTTAAAAATGAGTGAATAGCGATTGTAGCAATTATTACCATTCCCCCTTGTAGGGTTTCAATACTTGGTTGTTCTTTAATTATAAGCCAGACCCAAACCGGTCCGATAATTGTTTCTAAAAGAAAAAATAAATTAACTTCTGCAGCTGGAATGAACCTTGGAGCAATAGTCACCAACACAAAAGGTATTGCTACACATAGAATACACATCAAGGGAACAATAATTAAATCTTTATCTTCAAGTACAAAACTTTCTATAAAAAACAATGCAAATGTAGCAACCAATAATTTACCTACTACAGCAGCTGGAACTAAATTTTTAGATTTTGCTGAACGAATTGTTACAGCTCCTACAGCTAAACCTATTGCAGTTATAAATCCCAAGATGTCACCATAGAAGTTACCTAATTTAATTGAGTCAAAAAAAATATAAATTATTGCAAAAAAAGTAACCAATATAGAGATTAATGTTTTTCTATCTGGTGGTTCTTTTAAGAATATTGCCCCGAGTATAGCCGACAGCATAGGTGCAGTTGCTATCATTACAAGAGTGTTTGCTACGTTGGTATTTTGAATTGAAACCACGAAAGTAATGTTAGTTATGCTAAATGTACTTATATAAATAAGACCATGATAACCACTTGATAACAACATCTTAAAGAAGTTTAATTTGTAAATTAAAAGCATCCCTAAAAAAACTGTAAAAAAAGGAATTATACCTCTATAAAAAACTAACCCCCAAGTATCTATATTTGAAAGTCTTATAAATAAAGAGTCTGGAGTAATGAACATCACTGCAACAAAAGCAAGTAAAGAACCTTTTTGTTGATCAGTTAAATTATTCATGTTTTTAATTTTTCCCAGAAAGTTTTAGCTAAATTAATTTTTGTTAAATCAAATAAAGTTTTCAAACCGGTAGGGGACGTCACATTGATATCACCATTAAGTTTTTGATCAATAAAATCAATTCCCGCAAAAAAAATATTTTCTTTTTTCATGTCTTTTGCAACTAATTTAGATATTTTTTTTTCAATTTTAGTTAATTTAGTGGTTATTGGCTTGGCACCTTTGCTCATATTGCTTAAAAATGAACCTTTTTTAGGAACTCTTGAAATTGCGCCAGTAATTTGACCATTTATTAAAAATACCCTCTTATCGCCTTTACTTATTTTAGATAAATACTTTTGACACATAATATGATCATGTTTATTTATAAAATTTTTTACAAACTTTAGATTAAGTTTACTTATTAGATGAATATCATTTCCCCCATAGCTATGAATAGGTTTTAATATTATTTTTTTATGAATTTTAAAAAATTTCTTAATTTCATCAATGTTTTTAGTAAAAATAGTGCTAGGCATAAATTTTAAATATTTTACTGAATAAAGTTTTTCAGAAATATTTCTGATTGATTTAGGATTATTGATAATTTTTACTTTATCCTTAATTATATCCAAAATATAAGTAGTTGATATATATTCAAGATTAAATGGTGGATCTTGTCTTATTAATAAAAATTTACATTTTGAAAGATCTAAAATCTGTTTCTTTAATATTTTAAAAAATTTTTTTTTGGTATAGCTAAATTTTATAAAAAAGCCTCTGGCAACTACATTTGTATTTACAACTGATAAATCTTTAGGTTCATAATAAAATATTTTGTATCCTTTTTTTTGAATTTCATTTGCTAGAAAAATACTTGTATCAGTTGAAGGATTAAGTTTTGAAGGATGATTTCCTTGAATAGCTACAATTCTATTTGTCATACAATTCATTTAAATCTTCAATTTTTGAAAATTTATTAATCATATGGTCTGCATTTGTAGTTTTATTATCAATTACTTTTTGTAAGTGATCTAAAAATAAAGTTTCATTTTTATTATGTTTGTTAATAATATCTCTGTTTTCTAAACCTTTTCTAGATAAGTCCAATAAAATTGAAGCCCAATAAAGTAAATCTTTATCCATCAATTGAGTATTAAAACCTTTTTTAGGGGACTCTAAATATGCATTTATTATTTTATTTTTGTCCCATTTGGAAATTAACTCATAAACTTCATCGAGATTTCCATATAATACTCCTACGTTAAAAGCTGGACCAGCACACAAACAATCCCAACCACAAGCATCCATTGATCTTAACTCAATATATTTTTTTAGTCTATTTTCAGTAAAAATTGTACTTAAGTGTGTTGATAAATCATATTCATTTGGTAATCGATTATTAATCTCGATTATTTTCTCATCCATAAAATCTTTAAAAGTATATTTTATTCCTGAAATATAATTTTCATTATCTTGAATAAATAGCATCGGAAAATTCATGATAAATTCAGCATATTTTTCAAAATCTAAATCTTCAAAAAATAATTTTGGAAGGCCACCCCTCGATGTATTTTGCCAGACTTTTGATCTATAAGATAAATAATTACTTTTTTTTTGTTCAACTATTGATGAATTTGCAAATAAAGCTATCGAAATTGGAACTATTGAGTTAACAACTCTAAATTTTTTAACAAAATCTTTTTCAGATTCGTAATCAACATTTAATTGGGTTCCACAAGTTCGGTACATCATATCTAAACTTAACTCACCTCCTAAAGGCATATCTTTGGTCATTAGCTTATACCGTTGTTTAGGATTATTTGGAATTTCATTTAGTTTTGAAATTGGATCAAATCCTGCACTTACAATTTTGATATCTAATTTTTTTGCAACCTGTTTTAATTCAAACAAGTAATCATGCGACTCTGAACAAGCTTCATGAATATTATTTAATTTATCACCTGATAACTCTATTTGGTTTCCTGGTTCAAGAGTTATATTTTTACCTTCTTTATTTAAACCTATAACATTTCCTTTTTCTAAAATTGGATTCCATCCAAATTCTAATAAAGCAGAGAACATTTTTTTTATCTTGGTATAATCTACTCTTTTATTATTTTGATTGTTGAATAGAAATTTTTCATGTTCAATTCCTATTTTAAAATCTTTTGATTTTTTAATACCAGATTTAAAATATTCGATGATTTTTTCTTTAGTATTTATCATTAGTTGTCAGATAGTACTTTATAATTAGATTTAAAGTAAAGAATATGGTTTTCTAGAAAAAATTTTTTTAACCATAGGGGCAAATTCATCTAAAGTCATACTTTTGTACTCTGGATCAAAGGATGATTGATCCCATTTTTCACAAAAGCTTAATGCATCTTTGTAGTATTCGTGGTCTTTATATTTGTCTCTTTGGTTTCGATTTTTTCCTAAATGATGAGCATAATAGTACATTTGAAACTCACCATGTTTTTCTATTATCCAATGAGTTTTTTTACTAACATATGGCTTAAGTACTGCAGCCGCATATTCAGAATGATTTAAAGGTGCCAGCTCATCACCTATGTCATGCAACAAAGTTGCGACCACCATTTCTTCATCGGCTTTGTCTCTAAAAGCTCTTGTTGCAGCTTGAAGAGAATGTTCAAGTCGTGTTATTTTATAACCTTCTAAAGTCGAAGTAAGACCTTGCATGAATCGTAAAATTCTATCGGCAGTACCATTAATATAATCTTGTTCATATTCATCTAGCAAAAGGTACTCTTCCTTTGTTCCTTTTTTCATTTCTTTAAAGTTTACGGTTTTCATTTAATTATTTGATGCAGTATTTAATAAAGATAATTGAGTTACTTTATCATCCCCAAGTTCATCGATAGGTTTGACTGGATAATCACCAGTAAAATAATGATCTGTTAATTGAGGATAATTTTCATTTCTTTTATCAAATCCTATTGCTTTGTACATTCCGTCTAAAGATAAAAATTTTAGAGATTTGGCACCAATATATTCACAAATTTCATCGTTTGTTTTGTTAGCCGCAAGTAATTCTTTTTTAGTAGGAGTATCTACTCCATAAAAATCTGGATATTTAATTTCTGGACAAGCTATTTTCACATGAACTTCTTTAGCCCCTGCATCATATAACATTTTAACAATTTTGTGTGATGTTGTTCCTCTCACTAAAGAATCATCAATTAAAATAATCTTTTTATCTTTTATTGTTGATTTATTTGCATTTAATTTTAGTTTAACTCCTAGACTTCTTATTTTTTGACTTGGTTCAATAAAAGTTCTTCCAACATAATGATTACGAATTAAGCCTAATTCAAAATTTTTGCCAAGTTTTTGAGCGAAACCTAGAGCCGCAGCATTTCCAGAGTCTGGGACTGGAACAATAATGTCTGCATCAATATCATTTTCTTTTGCAAGCTCTATACCAAGATTTTTTCTATGCTCATATGCAGTTTTGTTGTTTAATATACTGTCTGGTCTTGCAAAATATATATATTCAAAAACACATGGTCTTATTTTCTTTTTTGGAAAGGGTTTGATACTTTTTAATTCATCATTTTCTATTAGTACTATTTCTCCATTTTCAACTTCTCTTATAAATTTTGCACCAATAATATCCAAAGCACAGGTTTCAGATGCTAGAACAAAGCTATTTTTTAATTTTCCAATTACAAGTGGTCTTATACCGAAAGGATCTCTTACTCCAATTAAGGAAGTTTGAGTTAACATAACCAAAGCATAGCCACCTTGAATTTGAAAAATAGCGTCAATAATTTTATCTATAGTTTTTGATCTTTTTGATTTTGCAATCAACTGAACAATTGTTTCCGTATCTGAAGTTGTATAAAAAATTGCTCCATCTTCTACCAATCTATTTCTTAAAGATATAGAATTCGTTAAGTTCCCATTATGCGCAACACCAATACCTCCAGCATTTGTATCAGCAAAAAAAGGCTGTATATTTCTTAAAGTATTTTCACCAGTAGTACTATATCGATTATGTCCAATTGAATAATCACCTTTAAGATTTTTAAGTACCTTTTCTTTATTGAAATTATCACCAACTAAACCAAATCTTTTTTCAGAGAAATATTGTTTTCCATCAAAAGTTACAATACCACAACCTTCTTGTCCTCTATGTTGAAGTGCATGAAGACCCAAAGCAGTTAATGCAGATGCATCTTTTGCATTACTTATACCAAAAACCCCACATTCCTCTTTTAATTTAGGATCAAAGCTCTTCAATTTTTTCTTTAGAATCTTTATATGTTTTTTCATTAGGAAATTCTTTCAGTAAATAATTACTACCTTTTTCTAAATATGGAAAGATGTATGATTTGTCTAAATTAATTGGCCATTTATCATAATTATAAACGATATGTACGGCTGAAAATATACAAACTGAAATAATGTATGATCTAACAAACCCAAAAAAGAATCCAAAAATAGCATCCAAGCTGCCTAAACCTGAATAACTGACAGCTTTACTAATTCCCTTATTAATTAATAAAACTAAAAAAATAACTACTATAAAGATTATTACACCAAGTCCTACATCCAAAATATATTCATTATCAATAATGTCCTTTACAAAAGGTTTTAATTTAGGAAAAATTATTAATGTAATAATATAAGCCAAAAGCCATTTACCCATTGCAAGAATACTTAAAACAAACCCTTTGCTATAACACTTAATCAAAGAAAGAATGGTAAGGATTATGTAAATTAAATCTATGATAGATGTTGAATCATAAAATTCCTTTAAAATTTCAATCACTTAATTTGATTTCCGAAAGGTTTAATTAGTAAGATTAATGATGGAAGCAATGTTAAAACAGAGACCATCGCTAACAACATCGCAATTCCAGTAAAAATACCAAAATAAATTGTAGGAATAAATTTAGATAAAATTAATATAGAAAAACCAAAAACAATAGTGATAGAGGTATTTAATATTGCTTTTCCAACAGTCGAATGACATAAGTTTATAGTTTTATTGTAGTCATTTAAGTTGCTGAATTCCTCTTTAAATCTATAAATATAATGAATACTGTTATCAACAGCAATTCCGATAGTGATCGCTGCAATAGTTATAGTCATCATATCAAGTGGAATACCAAGTAATCCAATAATTCCTAATATAAAAAATGCAGCAATAAAATTTGGAACAACTCCAATGAGTGATAATTTGATATTTTTAAATAGTATTAGAAACATAAGAAAAATTCCAATCATTACTAAACCTAAAGTTAAAATTTGAGATTTAAAAAGACTTTGGAGTAAATTATTAAATAAAATCAAAACCCCAGCTAGCTTAAATTCGCTTTCTTCTAAACCAAATTTATTTTTTAAATCATAATTAATTTTTTTTATTAAATCATTTCTTCTCAAGTTATCTTGAGAGTCTATAACTCTAATACTAATACGAGCTTCATTATCTTTGATTGAAATATATGGATCAATTATTTCTTTTTTAATAGTTTCTGGTATTTTTGTGTATAACACTCCCATTTCGAGTGTACCTAATGGTTTGTTGTTGTTAAGCATTGTTGCGACATCAATAATTGAAGAAAATGATAATACTTTTCCTATTTGAGGTAGACTATCTAAATAATTATGAACTTCTGAAATTCTATTAATTTTATCTTTTGTAAACCAATATTTTTTATCATTTTGATCACCTTCTTCTCCCCAATCCTCAAAGTCATCATCGTCAGTTTCTAATTTTTTCTTTTCAGGAAATTTTAAAATTATTTCTAATGGTGTTGTGCCACCTAATTTTTCATCAATTAATTTCATACCTTTGTAAATCTCTGTTTTTTTACTAAAATAATTTATAAAACTATTTTCTACTTGGAGACGACTAATTCCAATTAAGCTCAATATGATTATAAATCCTGTAATTATAAAAATTATTTTTTGATTATTTTGCGAGAACCTGGAAAAAAAAGATGTAATTTTAGAGTCTTTATATTCATTTAAAGAAACATTTTCTATAGGAACAAAATTTATTAAAGTAGGTAGTAAAGTAAAAGTAATAGTAAAAGAAGTTATTAAACCCAGAGTCATCATCCATCCAAAATCAATAATTGGTTTTATTTCACTAAAAATAAGAGATAGAAAAGCTATAACTGTTGTTAATACAGTGTATAAAATTGGCCAAAACATTTTTTCAGTTGTCAATTTAATTAGATCTAAAATATTTTTTTCCGGGTAACTTTGTTTTAATTGTAAAAACCGTGTGCTGATATGAATGTTCATCGCCATAGTTAATATTAACATTAAGGCAATAAAATTTGACGAAATAACAGTCACTTTCCATCCAAGTAGTCCTAGAATTCCCATCATTATTATAACTGAAAATAAACAACTACTAATTGGAACTATTATCCAAATTATTTTTCTAAATACAAACCACAAAGTAATAACAATAAACAAAAAAACCCCTAATCCAAATACAATGATATCACTTTTTATAAATGACATCATATCATCAGCTATCATCGGTATTCCTCCTAAATGAATTTTTCCAATATCTTCATAACTTTTTATTATGTCTCTTATTTCCAGTATATTTTGATGATTTTGTTTTTTAATAAGATCATTATAAATCTCAATTTCTTCCTTGGATTTATTTTTAATGTCTTTTAAATCTTTATTTTTTTTTATATTAACAATAATACCACTTGTTTTCCCGTCTTCACTTATAACAAAATTTCTAAATACTGGACTGCTTAATATTTCATTAAAACCTCTATCTTTATTAATATTTTCATCTTTGAGTGTTTTAAAATTTTCAAGTCGTTCTTGCAAAGGCGCATCACTGCTATTTAATAATGGAATGTCAAGTAGAGTAATTACGCTATGAACCCACTCTAAACTTTGAATTTTATATTTAAGACTTAGAAGGTTGTTTATTGACACATCTGAAATCATACCTTCTATGGGTGTATAGGTTAAAATCAAAAAATCTTTAGAGCCATATCTTTCAGAAATTTCTTGAAGATATTTTAGATCTGGATCACCCTCAATCAACAGTGTTTCAGATGAAGCATCTAGCCTAAAATCTTTTGAGTAATAACCAAAACTAAATAAAGCAATTATAAGAACAATAAAAATTGATTTTGGTTTTTTTAGAATTATATTTTGATAAATATGGGCAAACATTTAACCCTTTTATATTGGAAATTAGCTATTTTGAGTATCTTTAAATTTGGTAAACATTGCCTCAAACTCTAGCATTATATTTCCAGTAGGACCATGTCTTTGCTTACCAATTATAATTTCTGCTAAATTTGAAACCTCATTCATTTTTGCTTGCCATTCAGCATGCTCCACTGTTGCTGGTCTAGGCTCTTTTCTTTCTAAATAATAAGCTTCTCTATAAACAAACATAACAACATCTGCATCTTGTTCAATTGAACCTGACTCTCTTAAATCAGATAATTGAGGTTTTTTATCATCTCTTTGTTCTACCGCTCTTGATAGTTGAGAAAGCGCAACAACAGGTAAAGATAATTCTTTTGCAATAGCTTTTAAACCTTGGGTAATTTCTGAAATCTCTTGGACTCTGCCATCTTTGTTATTGAAACTACCACGCATTAATTGAATATAGTCAACTACTATCATGTCTAAACCAAATAGTCTTTTTATACGTCTAGCTCTATTGCTCATCGCAGCAATACTTATTGCTGGTGTTTCATCGATATAGAGAGGTAGTTCAGAAATATTTTTTGAAGTTTCAATAAATTTATCAAATTGTTCATCTGAAATTCTTCCACGTCTTATATCATTAGATTTAATTCTTGATTGTTCTGCTAATATTCTTGTTGATAGTTGTTCGGAAGACATTTCTAATGAAAAGAAAGCAATCGATGATTTTCTTCCACTATCCTGGAGTTTTTGTGCTGCATTAAATGCAATATTGGTTGCCAAGGCTGTTTTACCCATTGATGGACGACCTGCTATGATAATTAAGTCAGATTGATGTAGTCCACCAAGTCTGTCATCTAAATCTCTTAATCCAGTTGGAACACCAACAATTCCTTCTTCATTTTTATAAGCAGCTGAAGCCATTTCTATAGTTTGTTTCATTGCTTCATCAAATTTAACTAGAGATGAATTGAAAGAACCTTTTTCAGCTAAATCAAATAATAATCTTTCTGAGTTTTCAATTATATTTTGACCACTAACATTTAAATCATTTAATTTAGCAGTATCAATTGTTTGTTCAGAAATCTTTATAAGCTCTCTTCTGACAAACATATCATATATAATTTTTGAATATTCGGTTGCTTGTCTAGTTGATGTTGAAAATTTTGTTACTTTAACAAGATATTCAGGGACATTTAAATCGTCTTTTTCATCTTCAAAATAATTTTTTAAGGTAATTGGATTTGCTAACATACCTTTATAAATAAGGCTCTCTATTGCGTTAAAAATTTTTTGATGCATTGGATCATAAAAATTAATACTAGAAATAATCGTATTTATTTCATCAAAAATTTCATTTGTAACTAATATAGAACCAATAACGGCCTGTTCAGCTTCAATATTGTTTGGTAATTCTTTAAAATTATCTTTAACAATACTTAAATTATTTTCCATAAACAAACTTACAATAAAATTGATTAATTATAATCTAAATATAAAGCTGGGGAAAAAATTGTATAATTATTGAATAGTATCAGCTGAAGATACATTTATTGTTATTTCTGCATCAACTTCTGAGTGTAAAGATATTTTTACTTTAAATTTTCCAAGAGACTTAATCTCTTGAACTGGTTGAATCATAGAAGGCTTAATATCTTGCGCGTCTATATCTTTTATTAATTTTGAAATTTCAGTAGGTTTAACTGATCCGTATAGTTCATTATTTTCAGTACTTAATTTTTTAACATCATATTCTCTATTATTAATTTTTTCAGTAATTTGTTTTGCTTGTTGTTTTTTTTCATTATCTTTTTTTGAAAGATCAGTTTTAATTTTTTCTACCTGTGAAATATTTTCTTTTGAAGCATATAAAGCTTTTTTATTTGCTATTAAGAAATTTCGTGCAAATCCTCTTTTAACATCTATTACCTCACCTATAGATCCAATCTTTTTTAAGTTTTCTAGTAAAATAACTTTCATAACTATAACAATGCTAAATTTCTTGCTCTTTTGATTGACAAAGAAAGTTCTCTTTGTTTCTTTTGACTCACATTAGTTATTCTTGAAGGTAAAATCTTACCATTTTCAGATGTGTATCTTTTTAATAATTTAATATTCTTGTAATCAATAGTAGGGGCTCCTTTAGCAGATAAAGGACAGTTTTTTTTGAATTTATATTTATTTGGTTGAAAAATACTTAACTTTGAAAAATTACTTTGTCTTCCTTTTTTATTTCCACTTTGTCTTTTAGGCATAATTAATTTTTAGTGCTTTCTTTTTTATCATAATCATCTTTTTTTGAAAAATAATTAGTTTCTAAATCAAATTTTTTCACTCTTACAGTTAGGTATCTTAATAATTTTTTATCAATAGCTTCGTTTTTTTCTAGCTCATCAATTACGTTACCGTTACCCTTTATTTTGAAATGAATATAGCTTCCTTTTTTGTTTTTTTTGATTAGATAAGAAAGATTCAGTAATCCCCAATTTTCAGTTTTTACAACCTCACCTTCATTTTTTTCAACAATTTTAGAATATTTATCCATTAATTGTTTAATTTCACTAGGTGAAGTGTCCTGTCTTGCTATAATTGTATGCTCGTATAAATTCATTTAAGTTCTTTTATAAAAATTGAGGATATACTATTATAAATCTTCAATTACAATAGCAAAAAAAATTAAAAAATAGGTTTTTTTTATATGTTTTCAGTTATTTTTCCAGGTCAAGGATCTCAAATGGTTGGAATGGGAAAAGAGTTTTATGACAAGTACGATCTTGTTAAAAAATTATTTAAAGAAGCAGATGAGTCACTTAACTTTTCATTGTCTAAACTAATTTTAGAGGGTCCAAAAGAAGAATTGGATTTAACTATAAATACCCAGCCCGCTATATTTCTAATAAGCTATTCTATATTTAATGTAGTCAAAAATGAATTCAATATTGATCTAACTAAAGCAAAATATTTTGCAGGCCATTCTTTAGGTGAATATTCTGCTTTATCATGTGCTGGATATTTAAATTTTTCTGACACTATCAAAGTTCTGAAAATAAGAGGAGATGCAATGCAAAATTCTGTCCCAAAAGGTCAAGGTGGAATGGTTGCAGTTCTAGGTTCAACCGTGGAGATTGTTGAAAAGATTTTAAAAGATAATGATGAAAAATTTACAGC
>Ga0209425_10002100_pt1 | contig 22645 bp, 12 predicted proteins | sample COG_05_FD_184749 | JGI IMG/M metagenome (GOLD analysis project Ga0209425, IMG submission 184749) | Pelagic Microbial community sample from North Sea - COGITO 998_met_05 (SPAdes) (version 2) | ecosystem: Environmental > Aquatic > Marine > Neritic zone/Coastal water | place: Helgoland, sampling...
CCTTACAGATTATACATTTCTAATATTAATGGTAGGACTATTAAAGAATTTGAGATTCAAGATTATACCAGCGGAACAAAAAATATTTCTTGGGATGCTAGTTTATTTTCATCTGGAATATATTTTGCAATACTGGAGCAAGCAAATCAAACTACAGTTTTAAAACTAAGTTTGATCAAATAACTTGAACCCACTCATAGATATAAAGCCATATTTAAAGAAAAAATTTTCAATAATATGGCTTTATATCTTTAAAAATATGTTGAGTTCAGCCTATGTAGAAAAAACAATTCTATAATAGTGCTAAATAATATTCTCATGTTTTTAAAAAATTATAGTTAATTATAAAAATTCCACATAATTGACAAAGAGGCTAGCCTACTTTCACTAGGGAAAAACTGGTTTAAAATAATAGGACTATCAAGATTACTTTTTCCAAGAAAATTGTAAGCAATATTTAGCATATTTATCATTTCGTACTTTATTTCTACATTTTTCACTGTTGATGTAATACTCAAACTAGGGACCCAAATATTTTTAAGTTTATTCTCTCCGGTAACTTTAACAGGGAATTTTTCAACAGGACTTAAAGCATAACCATATTGACGATTTAGATAACCATCTAGTGAAAAAACATAGCTCAAAGCCATTGCCTTTGAAAACAATTTCAAATCACCACTTATTTTAAGTTTCAGCCTGTCTCTAATTCCATCATGAACATATTTAATCGCCTTAGATTTATCGTAAGATATGTCAAATATTAAATTTTTTGTAAAGGGATGATTAACATTAAATGACAGCCACAAATTTGTTCCATCGCTTGGCAATCCTTTATAATAGAAACTTCTACTTTCTTTATAAATTGCAAAATTAAATCCAAACCTAGTTTTATTAAATTGTAGCACATTTTTTAAATTTAATTGATCTTCGACTTCGAAAAAAAGAGAATCAACCATAGCAATGTGGGCTGGTCTAATACTATGTTCTAAATTAAATGTGGTATGAATAGGCCCCATTACAAATTTAGATTTTACACTGGAAGTAAGCTCTACTCTATCTTGATAGGGGATAAAACCAACACTGTATTTAGATTCTTTATTTTTTAAAAAGACTCCGAATGTTTTCCAATGATGCCTTTTGAAAGCTTCATATCTCAAAGACCTATTATTTAATTCAAATATAAAACCAAAATTATAATTGGCATTTTTAATTAATAATAGCATACCATCAATTTTTGTTCTAGTTAAGTATCTTACCCCTGCGTAATCGGAGGAAGAATGAAAACTGTCTAGCCTTTGGAGGAAGTTGTGTATTTTTATTTCATATTCAAGACTATCATATTGAAGCTCATATTTTATATTTGAAGATGTAATTCTGGAATCTAAGAAAGAGAGACTAGTTGAATCAAACAAACCATAATCTGAATTAAAGTTCCCAATAGATATTGTTATCTGATCATTTGGCCTTTTTACAAAATATGAACCAACATAGCTATATTGGATTGGCTTAATTAAACCTGAATTATTATTATACTGATTAAAATTACCTGCGAATCTTTTCTTAAAAGCATGCAAATTTATAAATCCATTTTTTTTATAATATTTTATGCCTAAATCAAGGTTGTCTAAAAAATAATCACCCTGTACATAATCAAAATACGAACTAACGAGAGTAGAATCTTTTAGAGAAGAATCAGGTTCAGACCGGTTATAATATCTTTCAATTTGAGGACCATACATTGATGGGTAATTTGAGAATGTTCCATCAAAAAAAATCTCTCTTGCAGACCAGTCTTCATTCCATAAAATATCACCATCAATTCGTACGTGCCCTTGGTGCTTAGAATAATCGTAAAATATATTATCTATATCATTCGCAAATAAAATATTGACTATAAACGTAATAATAATCCTTAGCATATAGATTAAATATATCTAAAATAAAAATATAACATTAATACGAAAAATAAGTTCAGAAATAAATACCATGAATGTTCAAAAAGTTTCTTTTATAGAAGTATCCTATCACAATAATGATGATATAAGGATTTTAAATGCAATTTTGTCTAATTGGTTTAGTAATCCAAAAATACTCCATTTTACAGCGCCTAATCATCAATATCCTTTTAAAATCAGCAAATGGATTTCACTTTCATATGCAGACCAAGGTATCAGCACTTTTTGCCTAAAATTAGATAATTGGATTATAGGACACATTAGCATGAAGTTAAATATTGAAGAAAATTCAGCACATCTATTTCATCTCATAATAGATGAAAAATATAGGAAAAAAGGATATGGAAAAAGCCTCGTAAAGTATGTTGAGCAAAAACTAATAGATAGAGGAGAATTTAACCGCTTGTCCTTAAACTGTGTAAAAAAAAATCAATCAGCACGAGCATTGTATCAATCTCTTGGCTTTTCTATAGTAAAAGAGAAAAAATATATTAAAATGGTTAAAGATTTAAAGATGATAGAAGGGTAAATGAACCAAGAAGAGGCAATAAATATATTGATTAATTTATTTTTTTAGTGGCTTAACAAACAGCTGGTGTACATGCCTTACTAATTCATAGCCATGTTCCTTCACAATTTCATCTTGAAGCTGCTCAAGCTTTTCATTATAGAATTCTATAATTTTCCCAGTCTCGACGCAAATAATATGATCATGATGCTCTTCATCAGCTTTATGTTCATACAACGCCCTTCCATCGCCAAGTTCCATTTTTCTAACTAAATTATTTTTTACTAAAACATCAATAGTGCGATAAACGGTTGCTCTAGAAACATTGATGGCATTTTTCTTTTTAATAATTAAATAAATTTCTTCGGCATCTCTATGTTCTTTAGACTTTCTAATTTCATCCCATATTATCTGTCTTTGCTGAGTGTAACGAAGCCCCTCAGTCTTAAGAATATTTTTGAGAATATTTATTTGATTCATAATTTTTTAATAAGATTTTGAGGCAATTTACAAGTTTTTATAAAAATATTTGAGTTTATATTTTTTTTAAATTTGCGAATTTTACAATAAGTTTTTTTCTGGTTCCATCATTAAAAACTACCCCAACTCGTTGATTTTCTCCCGTTCCACTCAGAGCCATAATTTTTCCTGCTCCGAAGATAGAGTGTTCAACATTGTCGCCTACTTGAAAATCATCAAAATCAGTAACTGTCCTAACCATTTGGGTAAGGCCATCTTTCTTTCGTTTACCTGCTACAAATTTTCTTGTGACAGCAGAACTAAAACTAATTCTGTCCAGCGCGTCTTCTGGTATTTCATTTATAAATCTACTTGGTAACCCGTTTACAGTCTCAGCACCCATCCTACGTCTGTTCGTCGCATATAGGAGATAGACTTTTTCTTCAGCCCTCGTTAATGCGACATAAAATAATCTTCGCTCTTCTTCAAGCTCACTTTTATCATCCAGAGATCTAAATAAAGGGAATAGTCCTTCATCCATACCAGCTATAAATACGACAGGAAACTCAAGCCCTTTTGAAGAATGAATAGTCATTAGAGTAACTCGATTTTCAGTATCATTCCAGTTGTCAATATCTGTTTGAAGGGAAACGTTTTCTAAAAATGTACTTAGCTCAGAGTCTGGATTGCGGACGGAGAACTCTTCGATACTTGTTAAAAGTTCCGCAACATTATCAAATCTATCTTTTGCATCAGGTTCTTTAGATTCTTTGAAATGAGCTAGGATTCCAATTTCTTCAACTAAGCTCCTAGCTAATTCACTTGCACTTAGTTTTTTCCTTAGATCATGATATTTAATAATAATATTATAAAATTTAAAGAGCGCATCTGCCTGTTTGCCTCTTATCTCCATATCATTTGGATTTTTTAAAACATCAATGAATTCTATTTTATCTTTTTTTGCCTGCTCGACGCATTTATCAATCGTCTTAGCCCCAATTCCTCTTGCCGGGAAATTAATAATCCGCCTCAATGAAATTGTATCTTTTAAGTTCACAACCAGCCTGAGATAAGCTATCACATTTTTAACTTCTTTTCTTTCATAAAAGCGAACACTGCCAATAATATTATAGGGGATCCCTTGCCTAATAAAACTTTCCTCTAATGCACGAGACTGTGCATTAGTCCTATATAAAACAGAAAATTTATTAAACGTTCTTTTATTTAGTTTAATTTCTTTTTCAATTGATGAGACGACAGCACTAGCCTCTTCTTGCTCATCAATGGTTTCGAGAAGCCCGAGTGTTTCTCCAGAACCATTTGCAGCAACAAGATTTTTACTAGCTCTATTATCATTATGCATTACAACTGCAGTTGCAGCATTTAATATTTCTTGAGTTGATCGATAATTTTTCTCCAATTTAAAGACCTTGCATGAAGAAAATGTTTTTTCGAAATCTAAAATATTTGAGACGTCAGCTCCTCTCCAACCATAAATTGACTGGTCATCGTCTCCAACCACACAAATATTTTCATGAGCACCGGCTAAACTAGTTAAAAATTGAAATTGAGCGCGATTAGTATCTTGGTATTCATCAACTAAAATATATTTCCATCTCTTTTGATACTTTTTTAAAACAGAGGGCTTTTTCTTAAAAATTTCAAGAGGAAAAGTCAATAAGTCATCAAAATCCAATGCATCATTCAATTTTAAATTTTTCTGATATTCTTTATATATTTTTGCTACAGTTTTCTCTAAAATAGTTTTAGCCTTACTTTCAAGCTCCTTAGAGTCCATCATTTTATTTTTAAAAAGACTAATTTGATTCCTTAATTGATTTGGTGTAATCAAGTTCTTAGATATTTCAAATGATTCATAGAGGACTTTTATTAAGTCAAGTTGATCTTTTACATCATAAATAGCAAAATGTCTGCTAAAACCTAGAACATCTATATCTTCTCTTAAAACTCTAGCACATATAGAATGGAAGGTTCCCATTGATAAATCAAGATCGCTAGTTTTAAGCAATTTCAGCACTCTTTCTTTCATCTCTTTTGCAGCTTTGTTTGTGAATGTAACTGCTAAAATTTCTTCTGGCTTGAACAATCCCTCATTTACTAGATGATACAATTTATGTGTTAATACTCTAGTTTTACCACTTCCTGCTCCAGCAAAAATCAATACTGGCCCACTAACTGCTTCGACAGCTTCTTTTTGTGTTTTGTTAAGTGCTTTTAAACTCATAATCCTGTCCTTTGTCGTTTAACCTTTTTTCTTACACGCTGAAAGGCTCTTTTAGCCCGCTCATGCTCTTTCTCATTTTTTGAAAAGGTATGATAACCGTCTCCCTTCGCAACAAAATAAAAGTAATTGTTTATTTGAGGATTTAAAGCAGCAAGCAAAGATTGCAAACCTGGAGAATTAATAGGGCCAGGAGGCAAACCTTTGTACATGTAGGTATTATATGGTGATTTAATTCTTAAATCTTTATTTAATAGTCTTCGTGGACCATCTTTAATTATATATTGAACTGTAGGATCAGCCTGTAACTTCATTCCTTTTTTTAAACGGTTGTGATAAACCGCAGATATAATAGGTCTTTCAGAATCGTATATGGCTTCTCCTTCAATTATTGAGGCCAGTGTAACAATTTCGACAGGTGTAAAACCTAACTTATCAGCTTTTAGAATATTTTCTTCATTCCAAAAAGAAAAATGTTCTTTTACCAGTCTTTTAATGATGGTTTTTTTATTTACTCCCTCAAAAAAATAATAGGTCTCAGGAAATAAGTATCCCTCCAAAGTATTCGAATTAATATTTAAATCTTTGATAAAACTTTCATTGTTAAGTAGTGTAATAACTTCATCATAATCAAATTTCATAACATCGGCAAGATGCCTAGAGACTTGTTTCATATTCCAGCCTTCTAAAAATGTAATTTTTTTTCTATCTGGCCGGCCAAAAGCTAAATTATTTATAATATCCTGATTAGTGTGCGTTCTATTAAATCCAAAAGTTCCAACTTGAATCGATTTATCTAGACCTTTTAACTTTGTTACAAATTCAAATACCCACTGATTAGATATAATGTTTTTTTGGCTCATCATAGAAGATATAGCTGCCAATGATTGCCCGTGACTAATTTTAAGTTTAATTACTTTTTCCATATTAGTTTGCGGCCAGTAGTTCAAAGTTAAAAATGCAGTGCATATGACTATTGAAAAACAAACTAAAAAGTATGTGGTGATTAATTTTGGACTTCTTTCTACGCTCATTTAAAGGGGTGAAATTAGCCCCTCTTAAATGTGAGTGTCAATTTCGTTTATGAAAAATAAAAAATAAATAAAAAGACCTTTTGTTGCCATAACATGAATCGTAATTTTAGAGTCATGAGTAATTTATTTCACAATGGTAAGGACAGTTCAGATGACCTCTTCGAAAGCTGGTCATATAGCAAAGAGAATTATATCTTATTTACTGTTGGAATAATTACCATAATTCTTGGTTATGTAATTATGGCCTTGGGTGAGACTTATAGTTTCCAGAGTCTATCAGTTGCACCCGTTTTTCTTTTTACAGGATATTTGATATTCATTCCTGTTTCTTTGATATATAAGAAAAACAAACAGAAATAAAATTTTGGGATCGTAGTTCAGTTGGTTAGAACGCCGGCCTGTCAAGCCGGAGGTCGAGGGTTCGAGTCCCTTCGGTCCCGCACACAGAAAGCCTTGGTTTCACGAAAAGAAACTGAGGCTTTTTTACTTTATATAGAAACAGAGATGTAGTTGGAAAAGCTATTAAGGATGGAGAATGTGTATAAACATTAGATGTGCCTCATGCATAAACTTAAAATCACAAAAATGATTGCTACTATTAGGCATTACCATGTCCCGCTCTAACTCGCCCCATGTTCCGCCTGCCCCAGCAGATTCTAATGCCAAAAGCCCACGACGATATTTGGGGGTGTTTCGGTATAGCGGTCGGGCACTTGGGCTAGTATGGACTACGCATCGGGGACTAGCGCTGGCGATGATGGCGCTGGTATTGGCTGCGGGGTTGATGCCTGCTGTAGTTGCATGGCTGGGCAAAATGATTGTTGACACAGTAGTGCTGGCGGTAGAAACACAAGCGCCCGCAGACAGGCATTTGGCGATGATGTATGTCGTTGCTGAAGCAGGTGCAATCGGCTTACTAGCCGGATTCCAACGCGGTATCGCGGTGTGCGAGTCGCTATTGCGCGCCCTGCTGGGCCAACGAGTCAATGTAATGATCCTGGAAAAGGCTGGGACATTATCGTTGGAGCAATTCGAGGATTCGGAGATATACGACCGTATGACACAGGCGCGTCGCGAGGCATCTAGCCGCCCGCTGGCGTTGGTACGCAAAACTTTTGGGCTGATTCAAAACTCTATTTCTATAATTGCCTACGGAGGATTGCTAATACAGTTTTCGCCTATTGCTGTGGTAGTGCTGTTTGTAGCGGCCCTGCCCGTCTTTTTTGCCGAAGCTCGTTTCTCGGGCGAGGCCTTTCGCCTGTTTACATGGCGTACCCCTGAGCGACGCGAGCAGCTGTACCTAGAGACCGTACTGGCCCGCGAAGATTACGCCAAAGAGGTCAAACTTTTTGGCCTGTCTTCAATGCTGCTCGGACGCTACAAAGCAATATTTAAAAAGTTATTCCGCGACGACCGTAACCTGACGTTACGCAAAGGTTTCTGGGGCTACGTATTGGGCCTATTGGGCACGTTTGCCTTTTATGGTGCCTATGGATGGATAGTCGTAGAGACAGTTGCAGGGGCATTAACCTTGGGTGGCATGACGATGTACATCCTAGTATTCAAACAAGGTCAGGCCGCCATAACCGCTAGCCTATCGGCAATTGGCGGTATGTACGAAGACAACCTATACCTTTCGAACCTTTATGAATTTCTTGAGGTTCCCGTTACAAAGGATACAGGCGGTGCCAGCTCGGGACCGAACCCTAAAGACGGCATTCGATTTGAGAACGTTGGATTCACTTACACGGGCGCCGCTAGCCCTACCCTGCAAGGAATAAACCTGCACCTTCAACCTGGGCAAAAACTGGCGTTGGTCGGACACAATGGTTCGGGCAAAACAACACTGATCAAGTTAATGTCTCGGCTATACGAGCCTACTGAAGGCCTAATACTGTTCGAAGGCCGCGATCTGCAGGATTGGGATATCGCTGCGTTACAGAACAAAATTGGCGTGATATTTCAAGATTTTGTCCAGTACCAAATGAAAGTAGGTGAAAACATCGGTACCGGAGATGTCCAGAATTTCGATTCCCAAGACCGTTGGCAAGACGCTGCGACCAAAGGGCTGGCTGCGGACTTTATCGAACGCATGCCCAACAGCTACCTAACTCAATTGGGTAGATGGTTCGCTGGTGGTCAAGAGTTGTCTGGCGGAGAATGGCAAAAAATAGCGCTATCGCGCGCATTTATGCGCCGGTCGGCCAATGTCATTGTGCTGGATGAACCCACCAGTGCAATGGATGCCGAAGCTGAAGCCAAAATATTTGACCACTTCCGCCAAATCACCGAAGATCAAATGGCGATTCTAATCTCACATAGATTCTCGACTGTTCGTATGGCTGATCAAATTGTAGTCTTAGAACACGGCCAAATACAAGAGCGCGGTACGCACGAAGAATTATTAGATGCCGACGGCGAGTATGCACGGTTGTTCAAACTACAAGCCGCAGGGTATCAATAGGCTTGCACAATAAATAGTTTATGATTTCAGGTATGTGAGCAACAATCCTACCCTACAATCTTTACTGAAACATGTCGAGGGTTCGAGTCCCTTCGGTCCCGCTCTCAAAAAACCCACCAACAGTTGGGTTTTTATTTTAACAGAATCATTTTTTTAGTTTTTCTAAAGCCTTTAGTTTCAATACTATATACATAAATACCTGCTGATACAGGTTGCCCAAGGTTGTTGGTCGCATCCCATTCAATGCTTTGATAACCCGCTTTTTGAAATCCATTTTTTAGTGAGACTATTTCTCGTCCCATAATATCAAATATTTTTATGGCGACATCACTATCTTTCGGCAAGTCAAAACGTATTATCGTTCTAGGGTTAAACGGATTTGGATAATTCTGATGAAGAACATACTTATCCGGTATTAAATCATTATCTATTTCTAAAAAGTTACTTAAATCAAATTGAATATTCCTCAATTCATTAGTCATAGTAGAATCTTCACCATCCGAGGCAAAAACGGTCCAATATTTTTCTATCAGGCTTTGATTCGAATCAACCATATCGTCAACAAAGATTTGATAGTTCAAATATAGGGCAGTATCAGAAACCATGGTGTCAAATACTGAAGCTTCAGCTAATGTACTTGGTTCGTTAAATAATAAGAATTTATAGAAAATCTCATTTCCATCAAGATCTGAACTTGACTCCCATATTATTTCCAATTGAGAACCTTGCTCAAGATCTTCTGGCGTAATGACAGTGTATGATGAATCTTCAGGGCTTATTAAACTAAATTCTGAAGGAGGACTATTTTCGTTTTGTAATTGAAAATTTAAATGAGGCCACACACTTTTCTTTGTAGCATATCCTGAATTATGATCTACAACACTTGAGTTAAATTCACCCTTTTGAACTAATCTCTCAGAACTATAAAATGTAATATGATCATTTGTATCAAGGACACCTATGGAGAATGAATGTATTCCACTATTATTTACATAGTCAGAAATATCAAACTCGATCGAATTATTTTGTGTAACAGAAAATACAGTATCAATAGGCTCAATTAAACTATGATCAGCCAAACCAATATTATTCTCATCAATTTTTTCACCCCAATCTGTATTGTTGTAATTGTATAATACTAAACCACCATTTAATGAGGTCACTGTCTCTGGAGTTAAATAAAGTTTAGTAATACTTAAATCGTTAATAAATGGAGGTATATCAAACTTAAAAAATGATTTATAATCTCTAGAAACTGTTAGTGTCTGAATATGTTGAGGTAAATAAATACTATCAGCAATAGTGATATCTATAGAACGATCATTTTGAGGGAATAAACCATTCTCAGTAGTAAAATTCCAATTTCCACTATCTGAAGAACCTTCAATGCCATTGATATGAACAGACCATGTGTAAGAAGAATTAGGCCTGAGATTTACGAACATTACATTAGAAGGATATGTGAAGGTATTTGTTTGACTTAATTCCGGACCGCTTATTGTAACTGTAGCTGTGACACCATTATAGTTTTCTGACCATGGGTAATTCCATGCAAGCCCGTATTCTAGAGGTACATTTTCGGCACCATCATTTGGAATTGGAATACTAGGATAATTATATCTAAATCCGGGTATCCAATAAACAGAATCACCGTATTCGTAAGGCCCAATATCCGGTGCATCTCCAATGAATGCTCTATTTTGATTTGGATAAGACTCGCCGTGATAGAAACTTTCTTCTTGTCCATCATTAATCCCTTCAACAATTTTACCATTATCAACGAAAACAGACCCTTTTTTTGGTCTAAAGTCATATGACTGAATACGATCGTTTTCAAATGGATCTTCACCAAAGATATTAGATAATTCCTGTGAAGATTTATTCCTATTATCAACCCAAGGGTTTTCCATTTCTAATTGCGGAAAAGATTGAGACCAGCTTCCTTCATTATTATCAATCGGGAATTGCCTTCCATACCAATTACCTGATTCATTTAATAAAAATTCAGGATTTGTATTAACGACATCTTCTCCGTTATTTGTTGTCGAAGGATCACCGCAATCATAGGAAGAACATGGAAAACTTCTTCCAGAAATAACATTATGAACTTGAGTATTATAATTTCCCTCTCCATTCTCGATCCCTTGTTCATGCTCATCAGTTCCATAATCACCACAATATTTATCAGGTCGAATATTTACATCATTATCATAATTATCATAGGCAGCAACATGGTACACATTATGTTTATCTCCCTTAATTCGAAATCCACGTTTGTTTCCGCTAGAAATTATATGATGAACGAGTCCATACTGACCGGCACAACTCCCATCAAAGCGGAAACCATTTCTATTTGTGTTAAACAACCAACAATATCTAGTAGTAGATTTAATTGCTAATCCCGAAGCTCTTCCTATACCACTTCCATCTGAATCTTGATAATGATTCTCTATCCAGGCATACTCTACAAGTGATCTTTGGCCCGGTCCGATATTACCCGATCGATTGTGACGCATGGTAATGTATCTAAAGGTATCTGAAAAGTAATTTTCATCATTCATTATATCTTGACTAGAGTTACCACAATTGACACAATTATCATCAACTTTTAAATTCCAATATTCACTACCAAACCAACCATTGTTTTCAGCTAAAATATTTTCATAAACAGGCCAACGCACACTCCTAGTTCTAAAAATATATCCATCAACCACATATCTAAAAATACAGTTGCGAACTGTATTACGTAGCCCATTAACCATCATATTGCCCCTATGACGCATGTCAATGCCTGCCGCAGCCATTTGTCGATGTCTTAGCCCTACTTCCCAACTATGACTAAAACTTGAATTTTTAAATGTTATATAACTTGCATCCCTAGAAAACACGGCACCAGAATAAAAATGGAAATTGTTAAAAACAATATTATCTGAATTGTGTAAATACAAGCTGTAAGTGCGAACTCGGACTCTAACATTTGTTGAATCTGGGATCTCATTCCCAGGATAGATATATAAGGTGTTTGTATTTTTATCAAAACCGTACTCTTCGAGAGTGTCTAAATTATTTAAGTCCCCAGGTTCATACCCTCCTGCATATGGTGCGCCACCATGATCTACTGAGAAAACAGTATTTGGTTCTTGGTTGTCTTTATTTCCATATGTAGGGTCAGTTGGATTTTTAAAATTTACAGGCATCGCAGGAATCATATATCTATCATTTACAAACACCCCATAGATTGTATCAATGTAGGTATTAGCTTTTTTAGAAATCTGTCCCATATCAAGAACAGCTCTATAAACTTGGTTTCCATTTAAGCTATATTGCTCCCAGTTTGCATTTATATCTACAGTTCCATCTATAAATGTATTTTCATTTTCACCTTTAATTTCAATTGCTGGGCCTTCTTGATAAGTTGATTGATTAATATGATCAGCAAAAATAAGGTCGGTATATCTTCCTTCTCTAACTAAAATATTTTGACCTCCCTCTGCACTTTCTAAGGCACTTAATATAGTCCGGTAAGGACACCCGTATGAACCATCAGGCCCACCAGGACAAAACTCGGAACTAATAAATTCAGGTAATATTTCTGCGTTATTTATAGATGCATGATACGAATTTGTAGAGTAATCAATAATTTTAAAATCTTCATTTGTATCCATCTTATAGTAAGCTAATAAACCATTTGAATCTTCATCGACTGACCCTGCCATATTTTGGTTTATTTCAGATGCTGACCTCGCAACATTCCAAATTCGGACTTCATCTATTTTCCCAGAAAATCTTGTACCAATTGATGTAATCGGAATTTCTGATGGAATTGACCCTGCCCAGTTTGAGGTACTGTCTATTGCTATTCCGTCTAAATATAATTTTGCTTTAGTTCCATCAAAACTAAAAGCAACATGCTGCCATGTTTTTGCGGCTCTTACATTTGCTTTTATTCTTCTATTTATTTGACCATTACTTGAAAAACCATAATAAATGTCATCGTTTCTAATAAATGTAATATTTGGTGAAGAGTTACTATATTGATTTCCAGAAAATATCAAGTTCCCAATTATTTTTTGATGATAATCACTAGTTGAATCATTAGAGTAGAACATTGCCTCTAATGTAAAAGTGCTACCTAAGCTTGGAAAATTATTTGGGAGTCTTATTTCATCTTTCGAGGCGTTTTCATAGTTATTCCAACCTCCATGTTTTGTAAATCTGTCAAATTTAGCATAATACTGCTTTTCATAATCCATACCACTATCTACATAAATGTCTTGTGAATAGCTATAACATAAAAACACTAAAATAAATATTATCTTACTCATTTATTTACTCCAACGCCACTAAATATAAAAAATAATTGTTTAAACTGACTTGAAAATATAAAACAGAAAAATCTATTAGTAATGTTGATTCGAGTCTTGAAAATAATAAAGTAAAGTTAGAAGTTTAAAGCTGCTATGAATATCATATCTTACATTAAAGATGTTTTAAATGAACTTAGTCCGAAATCTAATGTTCTATCCCTTTCAAATAATATCAAAGGAGATATAGTAGCTGGTGTTACTGTCGGTATAATTGCATTGCCTCTAGCACTGGCTTTTGGTGAAATTTCACAGCTTGGTCCAATCGCAGGTGTATGGGGTGCAATAGCAGGTGGTGTTGTAGGAGGTCTATTTGGTGGGTGCCTTGTTGGTGTAAGTGGTCCCACAGCTCCAAAGGCTGCACAGATTGCAGCATACATGAGCTTTTTTGTTATAGGTAGCTCAAATAATCCAGATTTAGTTGCGGCTTTTTCAATCATATTTTTAAGTGGTCTGATATTAGTTTTAATATCTTTTGCAAGAATTTCTCATTTTATACATTACACACCTTATCCTGTTGTTGCTGGATTCATGTGTGGCATAGGAGTTATTGTTATACTAACACAACTCAATGCTTTTGTAGGACTTGAAGTAAAGAAGAGTATAAAAGATGTAATTATTAATATACCAGATACATTAAATAGTGCAAATATTGATGCGCTTTATGTTTCAATACCTTCACTAATCATTCTATTTTTGTGGCCCATAATTGGAAAAACCTTTTTATTTTTAAAAAAAATTCCTGCTCCCTTAACTGCACTGTTAGTTGGAACTAGTATAGCCCAGATACTTAGTCTAGACATCCCCTATATTGGAGATAAAATGGGCAATGAAGCTGCAAATGAAATTTTTTCAATTTACATCCCTGATTTAGGTCGATCTATTGAATTTATAGCCCCTGCATTTGCTTTAGCCGGACTAGCAGTATTAGATAGCTTATTAAGTTGTAAAGTTGCTGACAACATAACAGGTAATCGTCATAGTAGCGATAGAGAGACGTTTGGCCAAGGAATGGCGAATATGGCAGCGGGATTATTTGGTGGAGTAACGACTGCAACAGCCACAATGCGTACTGTAGCCAATATTAAATTTGGAGGAAAAACTCCTCTGGCATCTATTGTCCACGGGTTAACGCTTTTAGCTGTATTACTAGGCTTAGGCTCTTTAGTAGCAAAAATACCAACTGCATGCCTGGCAGCAATTTTATTTAAAGTAGGTATTGAGATTTTAGATTATCGAATAATGCCTGTAATAAATAAACTGCCACTAAAAGATTTAATCATATTTTCAACAGTGTTGTTAATTACAGTTTACGAAGACCTAATGGTAGCGATAGCTATTGGAGTTGTTTTTGCTATTTTAAGCTCTTTAAAAGATTTGAAAAATATTATCAAAGAAAAAGAAAATTATCAATTTTTTAACGTTACTGATTCTGATTATAAAAATGATATAAAACTTAAATCTGCAAATGATAGTAATATCAATGTTTTGTTACCAAGTGGACCATTATTTTTTGGGTCTATTGAAAAACTAATTAAATCATACAATAATATACCAAGTGATAGCAATGTCATCATTGATATGAAGAACATAACATATGTGGACCTATCAGGTGTTTTTGGCTTGGAAGATCTTTTTAAACTCTCTCAGCTCCAAAAAAGAAAAGTAATAATAGCAAATATGAAAGATGAGATAAATAAAAGCTTTAATGATTTAAAAGTTATTGAAAATATGGGTCTTACAAATTTTTGTAAATCAAAAGAAGAAGTAATTCAAAAGATCAATAACAGTTTTTTTAAATAAGTTTAAATTATAGAATTAATGTACTCTCTACATAATTCATTTGTTCCTCTATAGGCTATGAAATCATTTCGTAGTTCAAGTTTATAATTATACATTTTATCGTAATAGTTTGTTAATAACATTAATATCCACTTTTTATGAACATCTTTGTCATTATTGACAAATGCATTTTCCATTAAATTTTTTATTTCATTATAAACCTTATCCCCTAGCCTTCTATTAATATTTTTTAATGACCTTAAATATTTATTTTGAAGAATATCATTTTTGCACCCATTTTTTAATTCTTCATAAATATATTCGTAATAAATATTTTCGGCTCTTTTATCATTCCCAACCTCTAAAATTATAAGTTTTGAGGTTTGCATTTTTTGATACCAAGAATCTGGTAAACCAGTTCTTCCTATTGTTCTACTTTCATCTTCAAGAATCAAATGATTATAACCATGATTCAAATAGCTCATGGTCAGGATGTTCTCAAAATTTGCTTGGGAAGGTTGACCATCTTTTTTACCTCCAAAGGCAGAACCTCGGTGATTTGCAATCCCCTCTAAATCAATTGATTCTTTAAATGACTTTAAAAATTCGGTTTTCCCTGACCCCGTTAAACCACCTATAATTATCCATTCATTTTTATAATTGTCTATATTTATATGTTGAGTAACGATTCTATTTCTAAAATTTTTATAACCTCCAGCAAGTCTCTCTACATTTAGACCATATTCACGCAACCATTTGACTGCAATCTCTGACCTCATACCTCCACGGAAACAGAAGACTACACTCCCTGGATTTGCTTTTAAATGTTTAGCCCATAATTTGATAAGTTTTTTTTTTGATTCTTGTTTTACCAAGGAGTGACCTAATAAGACAGCAGCAGCGCTTCCATTATTTTTATATTCAATCCCAACTTTTTTAAATTGATCATTGGTTAAAATTGGTATGTTGATGCTAGAGGGTATAGAACCTTTTTTAAATTCATTCTCTGACCTGAGGTCAATATTGGAGACATTAGATAAAGTTTTGAATCGCAAACTATATAGATTAAAAAGTTATAATTTTATGTCAATTCTTCGATTGCTATGTTTGCCAACAAATCCGCTCTTTCATTTTCAGGATGTCCGGAATGCCCTTTTACCCAAGCCCAACTAATAGAATGTATTTTAATAAGCGAATCTAGTTCAATCCATAATTCTTTATTTTTTACTTCTTTTTTTGCAGCTGTCTTCCATCCATTTTTTTTCCAATTATGTATCCAATTAGTTATACCATTTTTTACATATTTTGAATCCGTGGTAATAATCAACTCGCAAGGTTTCTTTAAATTTCTCAGAGACTCAATTACCGCTGTCATTTCCATGATGTTATTTGTAGTGTTTTTACTTGCACCATAAATTTCTTTTTCAGTCTCATCATATCGTAATATTGCCCCCCAACCTCCAGGACCAGGGTTACCTTTACAAGCACCATCTGTAAAAATTTCTACTTTGTTCATTTTGATAAAATAATCATATTAACGGTGATTCAAAAATCTCAGATCGTTTTTTTAGAAATTCTAAATTTCTAACAGATTCTTTAAGTTTAAGGTCTAGTTGAAATTTAATTCTATTTTGATCTTTATACTGACTATCTAAACTTTTCAGCTTGGAAGGGGATTGTTTAATCCTCAACTCATAATCCTTGATAGTTTTATTATTTTGTTTCATTATATCTTTATCCTTTAAAACTTCATATTCTTTATCAAGTATATCTTTTTCAATTGGAGCAATTTTCTCAGTTACACTAGCTTTTAATTCAATTAACGCAGAGCTTAAAGCTGAAAAATTTTCATGAAACTGACTTAATTTTTGATTCAAATATTTTACCTCTTTTTTTAATGAATTATGTTCCATCAATAATTTTTTTAAATCATTACTAGCGGTAAGACGATTTTCCATTTTTGCTATTTTGGCTTTAATGCCCTTTTTCTCATCGATCTGCTCAATCAAGTCATTATTTAATTTTAATTTAATTCTAATATTATTCTCAAGTTTAGCCCTTAATGTCTTTGCGGATTTTTTATTCTGCTCCAAATTGGATTTAAGGTTTTGAACAGATTCTTCATTTTTTCTAATCTCATTATCAATTTTCTTTGTATCATTTTTGATTGTTTTTTTTATTTTTCTTATTGTTTTTCTACTGTATTCAATTTTTGTACAAATATTTTCTTTCACTAACTCAAGGTCTTCCATTTCTATAGAATTATTTTTACTATTATTGTCAATTTTTTCTAATTCTTTCATTCTAGGTCCAAGAGAGTCTTCTAATAAAAGTATACGGTTTGTACATTTTTGAAGGTCTGAATTAATATTTGATAAATTTCTTTCTTTTTTTACTAATAAAGAATCTATAACAGGCATATCTTTTTTATGCTCACGATGTAAATCATTCATATTTTTCTGCAAATTCTTTTTTCGCTCAATAAAAAGTTTCATCTGTTGAGACTCAGATTTTTTCGATGCTTTTAATTCAAAAATCTTATTTTCTATAATTTCAGTCTCTTGATGTAAGTTTTTCAAATCAGATTTTTTTACATCTGCTTTCAAATTATTTTTTTTCTCACTTTGATCAAATTCTTTTTGAACTGCTTCAAAATTTGATTTCATTTTTCTTATCGTTTTATCAAGATAATCGTTTTCTTTATATTGATTTCTTAATAGCTCTAATGATTTATTTTTTTCGGTAATTAATAATTCTATAAAAGATGTGATTAAGATTTCATTCTCTTTTATTTTTTTTGAACTAGTTGAAATTGAACCATAATCATTTTTTAATTCCTTAAGCATTTTTTTTGTTGTAGATAATTCAAGCGCATAAATATTTTTTAAGGACTGAACTTTTTCACTTAACTCTTCAAAAAAAGAATGCTTTTCAACAATCTCTGTTTCTATTTTTGAAAGATTAATACTATTCATCTTATTTTCTTTATCTGATACCACTTTATTTTGTTCAATAATGTTGAGTTTACTTATTGTATCAGAATACTTTAACTGTGCACTTTTTAACATCTTTTCTGATGTCTTCATGTTTTCAGCAATTTCTTTTTTTGATTGTAACCTAGAAGCTATTATTGAGTCATTTTCTTTTTTGGCTTTTATACTTTTTTGCCTTAAATCATCCAGTATTTTATAATTTTGATTTATCTCAAACTCTATTTGCGATGGATCTCTACCAATACTTATGACTTTCTTTTCAAAAGATTTTAATTCTAACTCTAGAGCATTTTTTTCATTATAAAGGTTTAATTTTTTAATTTCAATATTATGAATCTCATTGTTAAGCTTTTCTGATTTTTTATTTAATGAAGTAAGTTTCATTTTTAATCCATATTTTAATTTCTCAAGCCTTTTATCCAACATATATATCTTTTTATCATGGATTTTTATGAAGGATGAAGATTGCTCTCTTTTTTTTGTTATGTCATCTATATTAGATAAAGATTCGTTCACTACCTCTTCCCCCGTGATAATAAGTTGGTCAACTTTATTCATCCTTTGTTCTGCTTTATTTAATACTTTGGTCAAATTGTTTGTAAGCTGATTAACCTTTAACAATCTTAAATCTTCTTGATTCTTTATTCGATTTCTTAATTCCTTGAGATTTGCTTGATAAACTGCATCTAGTTTTTTAGAGTTCTGATTATACTTTTCCTCATCTAGTTTTCTTTTGCTAAAAACATCATTTAATTTTTCTTGTTCCTTTAATTGCACATTGATAAAAGATTTCTCAACAACATCTTTTTCTTTTAAAAGAAGTTCTTTCCCGTTTACTAATTTTTTCAATGGTACCATTAATTTTCCGTAGTTCTTTTGAGCTTTTTTTATTTTTTTATTAAAAATATTCATCTCTTTTTTCAATAATGATATTTTGTATTTTATTTTTTTTACTTCATTTTTATGACTAGATATTTTTTTCAATAACTCTTTTTTAGTGATGTTTAGAGCTTTCTTAAGATCTACTATAGATTTTTGATGGCTTAATATTGATGCCCCCACTAATACATCAACCTGACTTCCAACGACTTCATCAGGTATTGATGACTCCATTGATTGTTTTAAAAAAGAAGCATAAGTATCTCCAGATTTGAAACTAATTTTGTTTTCTAATTCTTGAACTTTTGAAGCAGTTATTAATATTTTATCTTTTAATGCTGCTTCAAATTCCTTAGATAATGATACTTCTGCATTTAATTGCTGGTTATAAGTGATAATTTTTGAAGATATTCTCTCTTTTAATACTTTAGACCTTTCTATATGGCTTTCATGCTTTTTTAGTTCTCTTTTTTTCTGAAATTTAAATTTTTGGATTTTTTCATTAACTTTTTTCAGCTTTTTCTCTATGTCTGAGTAATTTTTTTCATGAATTTTAATTACTGTCAAAATCTTTAACTCATCTTGCAGCAATTTTGAATTCATATCTAGAAATATTTTCTTTAGTTTTTCTTGCCTTACCTTTTCTTTATCGATTTCAACATTTTGTTCTTTTTGAATTTTTTCTATATTTAAATCTCTCTGTGTGTCTACTTCAGCTTCTTTTTGGCTAGCAATAAGCTGTGATTTTTCAATTTCTATATTTATTAATTTTTTTTCGGCATTCAAACTATTTAATTCTTTTTTCCACAATCTAATTTCACCAAGAACTTGTTTCTCCTCAAACCTTGAACTACTAATCCAAGTTTTGTTACTTATTATTTCATTTTCGTAATTACTAATCTGTAGTCTTATTTTTTCAATTTCTCTACTTTTTTCTTCCCTGACATTCTCTTCTTCTAGACCAGTTACTTTAATTTTATGATTAATTGATGCAATTTTATCATTTTCTTTTTCAATATTAGAGACCAGTGCTTCAAAAATATTTACTTTTTTATCTAATCTTATACTTATTTCTTCATGATCCTTCAATGAGTCTTTCAAACTATCAATTAACGATTCAGTTTCAAGCTTACGTTTATTAAGCTCGTTATTGTTTTCAGTATTACCAAAATCATTTTCAATTTTTTGATTATCCAATAATTTTGAATCATCTTTTAATAGAACAATTGAGTGCTCAACTTCTTTTATAATTTTTTTATTCTGATCTTTTTCTTTTGTTAATGTTTGGATTTTCTTATTTATAATTTTTCTTTCATAATCATACTTTTTCTTATCTTTTTGGAATCCATTTTTTTTCTTATTTATATTTATTAATTCATCTTTACATACATTTAGATGATTTTTATTTTTCAAATATGAAAGATAATTTAATCTTGTCTTATTTAAGCTTAATCTCAGATTATCTAATTTTTCAGGTAACGTTAATAATAGAGTTGAAATATCAAATACTATTTTTGATTCTCTTATAATTCCCTCTACTTCAATAAAATTATTATTGTTTTCGTCTACAATTTTGTTTTTAAGAAAATCGACATGATTCGTTTTAAGTTGCGAAATCGACCAATTAAATGTTTTTACATATCCATCTAGGATTATTTCAAGTGATCTGTCTTCATTATTTTTATTAATTGCATTTACATTGAAATTTATTTTAAAAGTATCATTTTCAAATAACTGTATAGATTTTAAAATGACATAATGAAATTCTATTAACCTTTTAAAAGCGTCAATTTCATACGTGAGAGAAAGAACAATCTTATCATTTTTTTCAATTTCATATTTCAATCCATCAGATTTAGAAGCCTCTTTTCCAATTTCTTTATCGTATATTTTTTTTGATTTTTCAAAAAATTCTAAATCTTTATATAAATCTTCTTTTAAAAATCTAACATTATTTTCTATAGCCTCTTTTTGTATTTTTTTGTTTTCTAAAATCTGAGTTTCATTCTTTAAATCTTTTGAAGTGTTATTATATTTAATTTTATGGATTTCATTTTTTATGTTTTCTAATAAATCAGAGTATTCAAAAATCTTATTTTTATAATTATTAATAATTCGTTTCTTACTTTGATTAATAGAATCAATCTCAGAATGTAGTTTTCTTTCATTCTGAATCATTTTAGACTCTCTTGATTTTATTTTTTTTAATTCTAAGAGATCTGGCTTATATGATTTAAGCAGTGTTTTTTTTAGCTTCCCACTATTGTGCATTTCGCCTTTTATAGATATTATTTTATCATCAATATCTTTTTTCCTGTCTTCGAGGTCTAACAATTCAGTTTCTAAACTTTTGTTTAAGAGTTCGTTATTAGTAATAACCTTTTTTGATATAGGTCCAAATAATTTAGATTGATGTAAAATATTATTTAACTCGTTATCATATGAAACAGTTTGAACAGCGAGCAACTCTATCGCTTTTTCATTTTGTATAATTTTTTCATCTAAAAACAAAATTTTAGATTTTAGACTAGAGATTTCTTCGTTTATATTTTTCTTTTGAATTTTTAAACTGGAAACTTCATTTTTAAAATTAAATTTTTCATAAGTTTTCAAGATTGAGTCGTCATCATAAATATTTTTTATATAGGATTCTACTTGGTCTTTTTTATTTGATTGAATGAGAAGTTCTTTTTCAACCTTTTCAATTTTTTTCAATAAACCATTTAATGTATTGTTTCTCTTGTTTTTTTCATCATTGTAATTTTTATTAATTATTGAAATTTTATCTTTAGAAGAAATAACGCTATTTTTATAATTACTTATTCGCTTAGAAAAACTTTCATTCTCTTGTAATAATTTTTTCTGGTTGTCGTAGATTTTTTCGTTATCATCATAGAGTGATATTTGAGTAATGATTAAATCTATTTTTTCTTTAACTATGCTAATTTCGTTTTTTGTCTTAATAATATATTTATTCAATTTGCGTATTTTATTATCGGTCTCATATTTTTGTATTATTATATCATTATTAGAACCACTGCCCACAATTTTTCTAGCCATAGCCTTTACATAATCAAACTTAGTGGTCTTATATTTTATTTGATTTAACGTCTTTAATGGCAAATCTTTAAAGTTTACATGATCTACAATTTTTACTTTTTTATTTCCGCCTGCAATAGTAGATGGATAATCAACTAGCCTATATTTTTTTTGAACGATTCCTTTTATTTCTTCTTTTTCTGAAACAACAAGAATCTCAAAAGCCACCAACTTTTTCAAATGGTAATAAATTTTTTCTTTTGGGAATGATATCCTTTCTGAAATTTCAGATGCAGTCAAAGAATTTTTACCAATGCATGATATTATTTTTTTAGGTACAGGCTTTGAAACTGCCTTAATTACGCTTTGGTCAGATAGGTTAGATATAAGGTCTTTAAAACTCATTATTAGTCGTTTGTATTTTATTTTTTGTTATTTCTACAACATTAAAATAAAATAAACTAATTATAGAATATTAAACGTCTATAATTATAGTAAAATAATTTAGCTAAAAAAAAATATCTTCACAATGAGTATACAATTTTATAACATTGTAAAAATATTAGATCTTATATTATTTAAAATTAAAAAAAATTTACTTTTAACTTTTACTCGAAATTGTTTTTAAGACTTATTCTAAAAAAAATTACAGGCCCTGTAAAAATATAATACGATACACTTGACTTTAATATATTTACAAAGCCCTACTATTTCATTAGTAGCATTTTATTAATTCTACGATTATCACTCGCTCTTATCTCTGCAAAATAAACACCCGATGATACTTGCTTCCCAAAATTATCCTGACCGTTCCATGAAATTGAATACTTTCCAAAGGACTGTTCTTTTTCCAAGAGTGTTACTACTTCTTTACCCAACATGTTATATACCTTTACACTTACTAATGATCTTTTTGGAAGTGTATA